>Ga0214544_1005156_pt1 | contig 25644 bp, 26 predicted proteins | sample CNSS3metaG_FD_160074 | JGI IMG/M metagenome (GOLD analysis project Ga0214544, IMG submission 160074) | Root nodule microbial communities from cowpea collected in UCLA plant growth center, Los Angeles, California, USA - CNSS3 | ecosystem: Host-associated > Plants > Roots > Nodule | place: USA... | reverse complement strand
ACCTCAGAATCCATAATGAAATTACAATGGAATCAACCCAAGAAGTTTAGCACTCCATGAAACACAAAATAAAATAAAGATAGAAGAATGGAGAGAGAGAAAGGAAACGAAATTAGGCCCCCCTAAGAGTTCCAAAACTCCGAAGTCCCGAGCTTGTCTTTCTGCTTCTCCCTTGGTCTCTTTATATAAGAATTGGACTAGACTTTTCGGTTGCTAAAACCTCTCAAATATCTTTTAAAATAAAGATAAACATAAATATTCAAAGATATTTGGAGAGATCTAAACTAACTTACAAATATAGTTTGGTTAATAATTTATGATATTTGCATTAATTTTCTTAATAAGCTATTTTTAATCTTGTAGTCCAAATTTGCAGAGATATCCAAAAATATCAATATTTGCAATTAAACCCCTCTCCTTTGACCAGTCTTTGACTTTTAGATAATATTTGACCAACTTTGACCATTTCAGTGTCCATTAAGACGCTGACACGTGGCAGCCTTCTTCTCTCTCCAGAATTAGGGTTTCACTCTCACACTCTTCTCCAACCCTTGGTTGCGCGGCTGACGGCAAAGGCGCGGTTGTGCGAGGTTCTGGTGCTGTTCCGACGAGCGCGGTGGCTGCCATGGTTCGTTCTCGCTCACAGTGGCATGGACGGCGCTGCAATGCGTTCGCTGGTGCATCGCGAGTCCAGACATTGACGATGGTGGCTCACGGTAGCGCGAGGTGTTGATGGTGGCAGCCGCGAGAACGTGAATGGCGGCCGGCACTACAGTTGCGTGATGGATGCAGGTGGTTGACGGTGGCAGATCTGTGGATGTTGAACACTGCTGCATCAACAAACGTTAAAATATCCAAAAATAATATATGCAACTAAAAATCACTTTTTAAGACATTTTTATCACACATGCTCAAATAGCCTAATTATTAGAATTATCAATTAAATCACTCTTTAAACACACAAATTCAATTAAATACCCAGAATTAAACATTAAATGAGGGCAAAAATACGCACTCATCATACCCACACACTTATCCTTTTGCGCTCCTAGGCAAAAGATTAAATGTATATGTTCTCTCCAAAATTCACAGTGTCTTGGCTTGTGTTTTCACTCAAAATACTCATGTAAGTAAACTCATTACCATGCAAATACCAAATCAATGCACAACCTTTAAGCCAATTCACGTTTCTTGATGATTAACATAATCCTATAGTTATCTCATCATTCAACGTGATCAATCATACATTAAAAACAATAATAATTAAATAACACATAAAATGCATACATAGGACTCAAACCCAAGTCCTTTCACACAATTAAGTACTCTCAACCACTTAAGCTAGTACTTTTCCACGTCATACAATTTAGAATTTAATGCCATAAAGGCTCCCACTACCTGCATTTATTAATAAATTAATTATTTAATTAATTAAATTTTGCGAGTCTTACACTAACAGTTAGAGAGGAAGAAATTCTAAGCTTGAAGAAGCTAAAAGAGCTAGAGATGAGGAAGCTAAGAGATCTCACAAGGAGGCAGCTACGAAAGCACGAGAGGAAAAATATAAGAAAAAGGAGAAGGAAAGAAGAAATAGGGAGGAGGAGTAAAGGATAGAACATGAAGAAAAAAAAGAAAAGAGAATTGGATGAGAGAGAAGAGAGAGAAAACATAGCGCTTAAGAGAATAGTGAAAGAGGAAAATAAATCCTACTCAAGGTGAAGTGTTACTAAACGCATTTCGCACTTCCCCTATTATATTTGAATCAGAAATTTTAAAGGGAGTTTTCAAATCTATTAACTCTTCTCATTTCATTAATGATTTTATTTCTTAATTCCAACAATTACTCTTAAAGAGTTTTTAACTCCTGTTTCACTCCCTATTGTTTTAAACTCCTCGGTAGATTTTAAAACATCACACTTTGAGTTAATGTTGCCTCACAGGTTAGAACTAACTCAAAGTGGACAAAAACATTTCAAAAATACAATAAGGCTTTTTTCATCTATTCCTTCATTCACAAATATTTTTTTTTTGTGGCATAGAAACTTATTTAAATTTTGTTTGATGGTTATTGTAGATGCATCTTTGATTTAGGAGGAGATACGAAGCCAAAGTTGTGGTTCCTTAATAAACCTTTCCGATCTGAGGACATATTGTCTTCAAGGGGGAGGGAATGATGGAAACACATCCAAGGAGCTGCAACATAGGGCCAATGTTATTTTTTTTGTTTTGTAAAAATATAAATAAGTCATTTCTTTATGCCTTGTATTTTGTCCAACCTTACATTTCTTTTGGATTGTGTATTGTAGTCATTTTAGTGTGACAACCTTAATTTAATCGATTATGTAAGTAGCATAATCAATTAAATCGGGCAGTGTTTTACAAAGTGTGCAGTTTGAGCTTTCTAGCATAAGTTCTTGTGTGACCAAGCTTCGCAAATAGATTAGGGTTCATTTGGGTTAGCTTGGGCCCCAAGGAACCCTAGAACCCTATAGCTGAAATGTCTATATCTTCGATGCCAAAGGTGAGATAAATTTTCAGTGCTTGTGGGAAAACACTAATTAGATTATGTTGGGGAAGTCAAAGATTGAGGCAAAAGAGTAAACATCCTATTGCCACTCATGTTGGTTTAAATTATTAGCCCTTTTTCTAATTGAAATATCTCTTAAATTCTTCCCTTGATCAAAAAATAGTCAAAGTTTTGTCTTGTAGTTGTGTTATGCTTAAGAGATTATTTTTCTGCTCTAGAATATAATATATTTCAGTGACTATGAGATTTAATCCATCTAATGGAAGCTTAACACTTCCTTTATCCCATCACATTCATCTTAGTGTTGTTTCCCAATTTTACTGAATGGTGAAAGTTTTCATCCAACTGATGGAACATAGTTGGATCACCACACAAGTGATTTGAACACCTTGAATCAAGAAACCATGCATATTTTCTTTAGTCTCATACGACTCCACATAAGACATCATAAGCATATATTCTCTTTTTCTCTTCTCTTGATAATTTGCTTCTTAATTCTCAGGACATTCATAGTGAAAATGTCCAAGCTTATGACATTGGTAACACTCTACAGTTGCGTTGTTGAAATATTTTTGGCCACTTTCTCATCCTCTTCCTCTTCCTTTATGGGCACCTCTAACATGTCATCTTTCTCTTCCAAACTTCACATTCAAGGCTTGTTCCTCTCCATTGCGTCTCTAAAATTTTTGTTCATGCACTATTAATGAGCTTTGTAAATCATCAATAAAAAGGGCATCAATGTTCTTGGACTTCTTAATACAACATACAATATAATCGAACATCTTAGTTAAAGTTCTCCATAAATTATCATTCTGTTGGCCTTTATCAAGACCCTATAGAAATACTCTGTCACTATTTCTCTAGATTTCATCTCAAGAACTTCAAAATCTTTGCGGAAGGCTTAAAGGTGAGAACTCTTGACCCTTTCATTGCCTTCAAACTTTTTCTTTACAGCATCCCATACCTTTTTAGAAGTGTCCTTCTTGAGAATGGTTTAAAGAACAATTTGATCGATAGCTTGAAAAAGATAGTTCTTCACTTTAAGATTATTCAGTTTCATCTCATTGTCTTTTTTTGTTGTGCTTTTGTTTGTACTTTGCCTCCTACTGTCGCAGTATACACTACAAGAAAAACATAATTGCATTTCACTTTCCCCTCCCCCAATTTCAGTTTCGTCCCACATTGCATACAAAATACCAAGGTCTCTACATTGACACTGGCTTGGGAAACTCGTCATTGCTCATTGTGATTGCCCTGGTATGACATTGTCGTTGCCTGTCGTGAAACAACCGTGATATTGCATTCGTGGGTTGAGCGATCTCAACAAGGGTCGTCGTCATCCTCCCTCAATCTCATAAGCATTGGCCGCTAGTGGTAAGTCTCTGTCTCACCAGCCATTTAGGTTTTGTGGTTTATTTCTCCGTCTTTCTCACTCTCGTTGGATTGTGCTTCCCAGGCCAATAGTGGCATGCATTGAAGCAGCATTATTGGGAGGCTTCAGCGAGAGAGTTGAGTTATTGCTAGATGTGTCCATTTTCCCATTTCTCTCTCGAGCCTTAATTGAGTCTTAATTAAGTGTTATGTTCTGTTTTTGGTTAGATGAAGTTGTTTGATTAAGGATATCGTTGTGTTCATTCCTGATTTTGTGTAGTTCTATTTTTGATTATTTTGCACTTTATACTTGTTTTTGTTTTGTATGCAATGGTTGCGTGAATATAATGAGGTAGCTATTTAGAAAAAGGTGATACTTGGATTCCCATAGGAATCAGCGATACCATAATATGCACGCCATACTTGAATTCCTAAAACAGATTTCCCAAAACACATTGGTGTGTAAAAAACAATTTCCATTATATATTAGAAGTATTTTAATAAATAGTCCCAATTTTATTTCAACTATTTTAGTATAATATATTTATTCTAATTAGTATCTTTAAAATAAAACTATTAATATAAAATTCAAAATATGATTGCCTAATATATAAATAAAATTAAAAATAATATTGTAAAATTAATTTAAATGGTTTCACTTTTATATTTCCACACCTAAAAAAGTATGACCACATTTTCATAATTGTGGCTTAAAATAATAAGCAACAAAAAAAATCGTTCTGTTATGCTGGCTACAAACCCATGTAATGTATCATTAATTTCTTAAGTGCCATCCATCCAGGTTCTGATCATTATCTTCTTCCAGCCCCTCTTTTAACTCCACATTCCAACCAAGACCATTACACATCTCCTCTATAGTCCTATCTTCCCCACTTACACTAACTCTTTCACCCAAGTTATGTCCACCTCATGCATCAATTGCATTTCCTTCAACCAATAATTATAATATAATATTGAGTCACTTTATAATACTTCTTATAGATACATATTATGATAATTATGTAAACTTACAAAAATAGCATTATTACTTTAGGAAACATGCAAAACCTAGTTCTTAAAAACATGGATTTAGACTCAATTTAATCCAACCTCCATATTCTTCCATTCATTTCTATCATATTACTAGTTAATCTAATATGGTACAACAAGTGAATGCACATAACTTATGCATCATGTTTAATCAATCAGCAGAGGCGGAGCATGATAGGAGCAGGGAGGGGCCTAGGCCCCCCCAAATATTTTTATTTTTTTCAAAATTATATATCCATTTTCTTTAATTTTTAAAAATTTTGAAAATTTTAAAATTATAAATAGTATATTTTAAAAATTGATGATAATTAAATTGTGGCTCTTTATTTCTTTTATAAAATACAATATTTAATGTTAATAAATAATAAAACATAAAATCCAATATAATAAAAAATAAAAAAATATTTAGGTTTAATTAGTCTTCTAGTATCTGTTTTCGTCTAAAAATATCAAATTGCCATTAAATTGAAACTAAAAGAATTGGAAGATCAACTTACATTTTTTGAAACAATAACTAAAAGAGTAATTAAACCAAACATTTATTAAAATATTTTTTATGTTCTTCTATCATTGGCTTTTAAAATTTTGACAAAATTGTACTCATCTCTCACTATCATATGTTTTTTTTTTGAAGAAAAAATGAAGTTAGACACATACTCAATATATTTGTTCTCATTTCTCATCTGTTTCCTTCATTTCTCGAAGAAAAAAAATGTCACTCTCTCTTGTCTTTCCTGATGATGAAATCTTACTTTAATAGTTATTAAAATTATTTTTTATCTCATGAGTCTTTTGTATACTTACTTTTTATGATTATAGAAGAAAAAAAAATCATGTATTATGTGTTTTTTTATAACTGATTTTTAATTGTGACTTGATTATAATATATTTTTCTTCCTAATACTTATGTCTCTCCATATTTTATTAGATTATGATTAATTATTTTTTAATATATTTAAAAAAAACATATTGATGAAGAATAAAATAATGAATTTATTTTGTAGAAGTTGTAAAAGGGAAGCTACACGTGAAGATGAAAACAAGTTAAATTATATTTCTTCACAACTTTTAAAGTATTTAAAGCATTATACTAATAATAGAATCTAACGATCCAATTGATTTATAGAAGAGTATTTTTTAAAGTGTTATACTAATGGTCGAATCAAATGATCAAAAAATTATATTATTCTGTGTAACATCCCTAAGGAATATTACTAAAATTAAATAAATAAAATTTCCAATTAAAATAAATACCACATTGATTATAACTATTTCCCAAAAACGCAGGAAATATAAAACTTTAAAATAACTGTCGTAAACCAGGAGTCCATACATATAAAACTGAAATAAAGTTCAATGGCTCCCGAAATGATTACATAATTATCTCAAAAACCAAAATAATAATACATGTACAAAAATCCCCAAGATAGCCCACGCTCCGAGTCTAAGCTTCTCCTGGCTCACCTGTCAAATCATCTGCTCCCGGATAACAAGATATTCGATCATCGCCACACACACACAGACAGGGTGAGCTATGCACAATAAAACATAAACAGATATATATGAAATAAATATGCTTCCCCACCCAAATCGTATAAGTACAAAACCCATAATTTCCAATCACCCAACCATGACCTCATAGTCCTTCATGAGTCATATGCATGAACTAGGTCTTGGGACTTCCCTGTGCTCCCACGAAACTAACTCATTCGTGGTCCAACCCTATGAGCCTATCCCGCTCATAGTCCTGCCATACAGACTCCTCGCCTGTAGTATAAACAGTCAAGTCTCACACTTGGACCCTGGCACGCACACAATCACCATACTATGGACTCCTCGCCCAATAGTAGCCGACGGGAACATCACAGTTCCTTGCCCATCGTGCGCCCGACACATGCAATCACCATACTAAGGACTCCTCGCCCATTAGTAGCCGACGGGACCTCAACCAGTTCCATGCCCATCATGTGTCCAACCACCGAGCACATCCCAGACCCCTATTGGACTTAGTCCCTCAAGCCCAAACACCAACCACATGCAAACACATCCTATCCTTAGCATAAAATAGCCAACTCATTCTCAAAGGCATGAAAATCATATCAATTCACTTAAACTCGCTTAAGCTAGGGACCTTTCGCCCAGGCTAAGCCCTCAGCCTCGCTTAAGCTAGCTCACCTCACCTGAGCGAGCTTTAAACCACAACCACATCAAGTTATCTCGCTTAGGCAAGATCCGCTCGCCTGGGCGAGCCACACATTCGCCCAAAACCACAACAAAACCTCGCCTAGACGAGTATTCAACCAAACACACAAGAACACACTTCAAGAACTCGCTTAGGCGAGCCACTCTCGCCTAGGCGAGGGTGTCCATCGCTCAAAGCTCAAAACCTCCCGTCTGGGCGAGATATCGCGCTCAAAATGGTACCAATCTTCATCGTGATCTCGCTTAGGCGAGCTAGTCTCGCCTAAGCGAGACTGTGTTTCGCGCAAACCTCATCCTGGTCGTCTGAGCGAAATGCTCGACTTTGCACGCTGAGTGGACTCCTGCAACTCTCGCCTGGGCAAGCAGGGGTTGCTTGGGCGAAACTTACAGGGTTTCGCCATTGTCCATACGCCAAAATACCCAAAGCCAATACCAAAATCACCAATTATGCATTTCCAACAATTAGACACAATACACAAATATATATACATGACTTAGGCACAATTTAGTTCCCAGAAATTCAAGTCAAACCACAAACAATATTCACAGTGTAGGAAACTCTCACATTTGTACGATTCCATGAGCAACTTCATAAAACAATTATCACAGTACCCAAACCCCCTAATCTCCATCATAAAAAGATCTGAATTTCCAGGCATAAATCCCTCAAATCACATACATATAACTATAGTACGAAAAAATAGAGTTCAACTCCCCTAACCTGGATTATTGGATGAAAGATTAAGATGAGGAATTCCTTGATTCGCACTCTCCCTCTTAGTCCAGCCCTTGTACCCTCACAACTCTTCTCCCACTCTCAAATTCGTGCTTCTCACAAGAGTCAATTCCCAGCAATGCCAAAACCCTTCCCCTTTACCTAATTTTGGCTTTTATAGGTGTCTTTAAGGTGGGTATTAAAAATAAAACGAGTTTGGGCTTAGGGTGGGTTTTAATTCCTCTTAATATCAATTATTTGATAGTTTTTCCAACCCTCTTGGCTGCACTCTCAAATTCGTGCTTCTCACAAGAGTCAATTCCCAATAATGCCAAAACCCTTCCCCTTTACCTAATTTTGGCTTTTTTATAGGTGCCTTTAAGGTGGGTATTAAAAATAAAACAAGTTTGGGCTTAGGGTGGGTTTTAATTCCTCTTAATATCAATTATTTGATAGATTTTCCAACCCTCTTGGCTGCCCCCATTCTGCTAGGTTCTCTACACTTCCACATTCACTCCCATCCAAGTTTAATAAAAATAAAGGTTAAGTTCTGTCTACCAAGGTTTGAACCCGTGACCTTCCACCCACAATGAGAAAGCATACCCACTATGCCAAACCACATTTGGTGATATACACAATCAATCATAAGTTTACAATACCAACCACCTGCTCATACATATTCTTAAAAATTAATAACACAACAATCACACATAATTGACATACTTAGGACTCAAACCCAAGTCCTCTACCACAAACCAAGTACTCTCAACCACATGAGCTAGTACTTTTCCACACACATTAAACCGCAATTAATGCCATAAAGGCGTCTTCTACCCGCATTTATTAATTAATTAATTAATTAATTTTCCCGAGTCTTACAATTCCCCCACCTTTAAAAGTTTTCGTCCTCGAAAATAGAACTTACCAACAAAGAGGTGAGGATAAGACTTCCTCATGAGTTCCTCCATCTCCCAAGTCATCTCTTGAGTCGCCTCGTCCCAGAGAACCTTTACCGTTTTCAACTCCTTACCTCTCAATTGCTTGACCTGAGTATCCAATATGCGCACCGGTCCAACTGGCATAGTCAGATCCTCGCGTACTTGCACCTCATCTGACTCCAAAACATGATCTGGACTTGCAATGTATTTCCTCAACTAGGAGACATGAAACACATTATGCAAATTGGATAGGTGAGGTGGTAAAGCGATTTCATACGCCACTGCTCCTATTCTCCGTGTAATCTGATAGGGCCCTATAAACCTCGGAGTCAACTTCCTCGATTTAAGAACCCTTCCGATACCTGTGGTTGGCGTCACCCGGAGAAACACATGGTCTCCTTCATCAAACTCAAGTGGCCGTCTCCTCTTATCTGTATAGGACTTTTGCCTACTCTGAGTTGCTCTCATCCGGTCTTGGATCAACTTGACCTTACTGGTCATCTGTTGCAAAAACTCAGGGCTAAGCACAAAGGCTTCACCGTCCTGATACTAGCACAATGGAGTTCTACACCTTCTTCCGTACAATGCTTCATAGGGCGCCATGCCAATACTAGAATGGTAACTATTATTGTAGGTGAACTCCACCAAAGGTAGCACATCGTTCTAGTTTCCCATGTGATCCAACACACAAGACCTCAATAAGTCCTCTAGAGATTGGATGATTCGCTCAGACTCTCCATCCGTCTGAGAATGATACGCTGAACTCATTCTCAGTTGTGTACCCAAGGCTGCCTGCAATGATTGCCAAAACCGTGATGTGAATCTAGGATCCCGATCTGACACTATGCTTTCGGCACTCCATGCAATCTCACCACCTCTCGCACATACAACTCCGCTAACTTGTCCATCGACCACTTCTGATTCATAGGCAAGAAATGTGCACATTTTGTCAGTTTGTCTACTATCACCCAAACTGAATCATGACCCTTCGTCGACCTCGGAAGATGTGTCACAAAATCCATAGAGATACTATCCCACTTCCACTGAGGTACATCTAGTGGTTGCAGTGTACCTCCCGGCCTTTGGTGTTCAATTTTGGCCTTTTGACATACCAAACACTGGGCAACAAAGTCCGCTACGTCTGCCTTCATACCATTCCACTAAAAGGACTCCTTTAAATCCTTATACATCTTAGTCATACTGGGATGTATGCTAAGACGGCTCTGGTGACCCTCCTTCAGTATCTGCCTCCTGAAATAAGACCCTCCTGGTACACACACTTTACCTTTAAATCGTAGAATGTCGTCCTCTCCCTTCTGATAATCCTTCCCTTTTTCAGTACCTAACCTCCCCACAAACTGTTGCAATTCCAAGTCATGCCCTTGGGCCACACGAATTTCATTCAAAAATTCATTAGTAACTCTTAGCAAGCTACACTGTATCGAGCTTGACCCAAACTGCATCCCCAGGTTCATATCTCGGAGTTTCTTAATCAACTCTAACTCTTTTATCATCATGCAAGATACGTGCATCTTCTTCCGACTCAGCGCATCGGCTACAACATTTGCCTTGCCCGGATGATAGAGCAATTCGAAGTCATAGTCTTTCAAATACTCCATCCACCTGCGTTGCCTCATATTCAACTCTTTTTGGTCAAATAAGTACTTCAAGCTTTTGTGGTCACTGAATACTCGAAACTGAGAGCCGTATAAATAATGCCTCTAAGACTTAAGAGCAAACACTATGGCAGCTAGCTCCAAGTCATGAGTCGGGTAATTCTTCTCATGCACCTTCAGTTGACGAGAAGCATATGCCACTGCCCTCTCTTCTTGCATCAATACACACCCCAGACCTTGATATGATGCGTCACAGTACACCTCAAACATCTTCTCGGTATCTGGAATTACTAGCACTGGAGCAGTAGTCAAACATTTCTTCATTTCCTCAAAACACTCTTCACACTGCTCGGTCTAAGAGAATGGCTGATCTTTTCTTGTCAGCTGCGTCAATGGGTTCACTTTCTTTGAAAACCCCTCCACAAACCTCCGACAGTAACCTGCTAGACCCAAGAAACTTCGCACCTCAGTCACTGTCTTAGGCCTTTCCTAGTTAAGCACTGTTTCAATCTTAGCCGGGTCTACTGCAATACCCTTAGCTTAGATGACATGTCCAAGAAACTGTACCTCCTCTAGCCAAAATTCACACTTGGACAACTTCCCATACAACTGGTGTTCTCTGAGTATCTTCAACACGACCCTCAAGTGATCGGCATGTTCCTCCCGTGTCCTCGAGTAGATAAGAATGTCATCAATAAAGACAACAACAAACTTATCCAACCAAGGTCCGAAAATGCGATTCATGTAATCCATGAATACTGCTGGTGCATTCGTCACTCCAAATGGCATCACCACATATTCATAGTGGACGTATCATGACCTAAATGCTGTATTTTGCACATCCTTCAGTCGCACTAGAATTTGGTGGTATCCCGATCTCAAGTCGATTTTGGAGAACACCCCTGCTCCCTTCAACTGATCTAGCAAATCGTCGATCCTTGGCAGCGGATATTTGTTTTTAATAGTCAGCTTATTCAGCTGCCTATAATCCACACATAGCTGCGAACTCCCGTCCTTCTTCTTTACCAACAAAACTGGAGCTCCCCAAGGTGAAGCGCTCGGTCGAATGAATTGCTTCTCCAATAGCTCCTTAATTTGCTTTTTGAGTTCTGCAAGCTCAGCCGGTGCCATTCTGTACGGAGCCATAGACACTAGACCTGCACCAGGAATGAGGTCAATGGTGAAGTCAATGTCTCGACTCGGCGGCAACCCAGGTACTTCATCTGGGAACACATCTGCATATTCATTAGCCAACGGTATAGCCTGAATCACTTCCGCCGCACTTTTCTTCTCTGGCTTGGCCACCACCATAAAACACACAGCCCCATCTTGTAATGCTTTCTTCGCTTCCCGAGATGATATCAATCCCAACCCTTCATGCTCTGGGAATACCAAACTGCGCCGTCCACAATCGATTAGGATGTGATTGATAGACAACCAGTCCATTCCCAATATCACGTCCAGTCCCTCCAAGGGCAAGCACACCAAGTTTACCTTGTATTTGTGACCTGCCACCACAGACTGAACTGGTAGCTACCTGGCCCGAGGAAGGAGTTGAAACAAGCAACTCACATCCCAAGTCACGTGTCACCAGACTCAATCGTCCCACACAGGCATTAGAAATAAAGGAATGGGTTGCGCCAGAATCAAATAAAACTAATACCTCATGCCCCATAAGTAAACAAGACTCAAGTATAAGATTACCTGAATGAGTCGCCTCGGTACATGTCATGGCAGAAACTCGCCCAGCTGCTCGTGCTCGTTCTGCTGGCGAGGCTACTACTGGTTTCTTTGCACTAGGACTCTTTTTCTTAGGGCAGTTGTTAGCAAAATGGCCCAATTTGTCGTAGATGAAGCACTTACGACGATCACCGGATCCCCTTACTCCATTGGTCAATTGTGGGCAGTTTCTCTTCAGATGAGGCCCGCCACAATGATAGCAAGTGGGACCCCCAGATGTCTGTGGCCAACTATACGGCTTCTTCATTTGCCGCGCCTCTACGACACTCCTCTGGTGTCTGCTCACCATTGGGCCAGGGCCCTTCTCCAAATGCTCGGCACTCTTGGCTTGTTCCACCAAGACGGGAAATCTCCTCTCTCGTAAAGGAGTCACCACCTTCTTAAGTTCATGTTTGAGTCATCGCTCAAACTTCAAACATTTCCACTCCTCTGTCATATTCTGAGAAGAAAATCTCGCCAGATACTCAAACCTATTCACGTACTCCTGCACAGTCATGTCCCCCTACTGCAGTGTGAGGAACTCTGCCTCCCTGTCCTGTCTGGCGATGTCGGGGAAATATTTCTCCAAGAACCGCGTCCTGAAGCTAGTCCACTTCACTTGTTCATCTTGGGTCTGCATCTGTTGTTGCATACCCGCCCACCAATACTCAGCATCACCATTCAGGAGGTAGGTGGCAAAAAGGAGTTTCTGCTCATCTGCGCAGCTCATCACCATGAATATCTTCTCACACTTACGAAGCCAGGCCTCCGCTTCATCAGGAGATGCTTTGCCAGTGAACTCAGCTGGCTTGTGGCGTAGGAAGTCCTCCACAGTTGGCACCCTAACCGGTGTAATTGCTGCCCTGGGCTGTGTTTCTACCGGTGTCTGCATCGCATCCACCATCCAATGAATGGCCTCTGCGATGTCATCAGCACTACTACTCCTCCTCCTCCTATTAGCAGCCATAGCCTAGATACGCCACATTACAACTATTAAAATCAGCTCACTTAGTTAAACAATACCACTAACATCTTTATTACATACTATTAAATCACACACACAATCAAACGATAAGCTCACTTGTAACATCTTAAAGCACTACCACTAACATCAGGAGATTTTCAAAACATTTGCTCTGATACCAATTGTAACATCCCTAAGGAATATTACTAAAATTAAATAAATAAAATTTCCAATTAAAATAAATACCACATTGATTATAACTATTTCCCAAAAACGCGGGAAATATAAAACTTTAAAATAATTGTCGTAAACCAGGAGTCCATACATATAAAACTGGAATAAAGTTCAATGGCTCCCGAAATGATTACATAATTATCTCAAAAACCAAAATAATAATACATGTACAAAAATCCCCAAGATAGCCCACGCTCCGAGTCTAAGCGTCTCCTGGCTCACCTGTCAAATCATCTGCTCCCGGATAACAAGATATTCGATCATCGCCACACACATAGAGATAGGGTGAGCTATGCACAATAAAACATAAACAGATATATATGAAATAAATATGCTTCCCTACCCAAATCATATAAGTACAAAACCCATAATTTCCAATCACCCAACCATGACCTCATAGTCCTTCATGAGTCATATGCATGAACTAGGTCTTGGGACTTCCCTGTGCTCCCACGAAACTAACTCATTCGTGGTCCAACCCTATGAGCCTATCCCGCTCATAGTCTTGCCCTACAGACTCCTCGCCTGTAGTATAAACATCCAAGTCTCACACTTGGACCCTGGCACGCACGCAATCACAATACTATGGACTCCTCACCCAATAGTAGCCGATGGGAACATCACACTTCCTTGCCCATCGTGCGCCCGACACATGCAATCACCATACTAAGGACTCCTCGCCCAATAGTAGCCGACGGGAACTCAACCATTTCCATGCCCATCATGTGTCCAACCACCGAGCACATCCCAGACCCCTATTGGACTTAGTCTTTCAAGCCCAAACACCAACCACATGCAAACACATCCTATCCTTAGCATAAAACAGCCAACTCACTTTCAACGGCATGAAAAACATAGCAATTCACTTAAACTCGCTTAAGCTAGGGACCCTTCGTCCAGGCTAAGCCCTCAGCCTCGCTTAAGCTAGCTCACCTCGCCTGAGCGAGCTTTAAACCACAACCACATCAAGTTATCTCGCTTAGGCGAGATCCGCTCGCCTGGGCGAGCCACACATTCGCCCAAAATCACAACAAAACCTCGCCTAGACGAGTATTCAACAAAACACACAAGAACACACTTCGAGAACTCGCTTAGGCGAGCCACTCTCGCCTAGGCGAGGGTGTCCATCGCTCAAAGCTCAAAACCTCCCGTCTGGGCGAGATATCGCACTTAAAATGGTACCAATCTTCATCGTGATCTCACTTAGGCGAGCTAGTCTCGCTTAAGCGAGACTATGTTTCGTCCAAACCTCACCCTGGTCGTCTGAGCGAAATGCTTGATTTTGCACGCTGAGTGGACTCCTGCAACTCTCGCCTGGGCGAGCAAGGGTCGCTTGGGCGAAACTTACAGGGTTTCGCCACTTTCCATACGCCAAAATACCCAAAGCCAATACCAAAATCACCAATTATGCATTTCCAACAATTGGACACAATACACAAACATATATACATGACTTAGGCACAATTTAGTTCCCAGAAATTCAAGTCAAACCACAAACAATATTCAAAGTGTAGGAAACTCTCACATTTGTATGATTCCATGAGCAACTTCATAAAACAATTATCACAGTACCCAAACCCCCTAATCTCCATCATAAAAAGATCTGAATTTCCAGGCATAAATCCCTCAAATCACATACATATAACTATAGTACGAAAAAATAGAGTTCAACTCCCCTAACCTGGATTATTGGATGAAAGATTAAGATGAGGAATTCCTTGATTCGCACTCTCCCTCTTAGTCCAGCCCTTGTACCCTCACAACTCTTCTCCCACTCTCAAATTCGTGCTTCTCACAAGAGTCAATTCCCAGCAATGCCAAAACCCTTCCCCTTTACCTAATTTTGGCTTTTATAGGTGTCTTTAAGGTGGGTATTAAAAATAAAACGAGTTTGGGCTTAGGGTGGGTTTTAATTCCTCTTAATATCAATTATTTGATAGTTTTTCCAACCCTCTTGGCTGCACTCTCAAATTCGTGCTTCTCACAAGAGTCAATTCCCAGTCTCAAATTCGTGCTTCTCACAAGAGTCAGTTCCCAACAATGCCAAAACCCTTCCCCTTTACCTAATTTTGGCTTTTATAGGTGCCTTTAAGGTGGGTATTAAAAATAAAACAAGTTTGGGCTTAGGGTGGGTTTTAATTCCTCTTAATATCAATTATTTGATAGATTTTCCAACCCTCTTGGCTGCCCCCATTCTGCTAGGTTCTCTACACTTCCACATTCACTCCTATCCAAGTTTAATAAAAATAAAGGTTAAGTTCTGTCTACCAAGGTTTGAACCCGTGACCTTCCACCCACAATGACAAAGCATACCCACTATGCCAAACCATATTTGGTGATATACACAATCAATCATAAGTTTACAATACCAACCACCTGCTCATACATATTCTTAAAAATTAATAACACAACAATCACACATAATTGACATACTTAGGACTCGAACCCAAGTCCTCTCACACAAACCAAGTACTCTCAACAACATGAGCTAGTACTTTTCCACACACATTAAATCACAATTAATGCCATAAAGGCGTCTTCTACCTGCATTTATTAACTAATTAATTATTTAATTAATTAATTTTCCCAGGTCTTACATTTTGGCCCTTCCAAAATTCTTGATCAAGATCTGCCACTGTCAATCAGTGCTATCATTGTCACTGTTGGTGTCCATAAAGTTATACTTTCTCCATCCCTTAAGCTTAATGGACACAATTACCTAGTTCTCTTCCCATCATTCAATTGATTCTCTCTCCAAAAGCTCTATCACTTGTCATGACAAAATGACAAGAAAAATAAACCACCCTTTACAATTTCAACATTCTCATTGCTTGTTTCATGTGCTGCATATGTAAATAAATAGTTATCACGTTTTGTATACCCTTGTTTTTGCATACATCACTAATAGAAGCTTAACACATCACTAAAAATACCTTATACAACTATCTATAAAACTCAACCAATATTAAGTTAGGCATAGGAAAATGCTAGAAGCTTCTACCTTCAACAATAGAAAACAATGGTTAAGGCCTTTAGAAATTTTATATAGAAGATGCAAACAAAAGCACACTAAATTGTGAATAGTTGTCTCTAGACCATATGAGTTCCTCCCTGATTTATCAATCGCTTTCTCTTATTAACTTAATTTTCAAATCAAGCACATGTCCCTTTGATTCAAATGATTTTTTGCCATGTCTAGCTGGTCTTCTAAATGAGGGGTTAATTCCCACAATTTTAAGAAGTTGGTATACAGTAGCTGTATTTTATGATTGGAAAATAAAATAAGTAAAAGATTATCCAATTAACCTTTCTTATATCTTTTAAGCTCACTCTACCATTAACAAGAACTTGGTAGAATTTTCAATTGATCTTTTTGGTCCTAAAAACATAAAAAATTGTGTAATCCTTTTGAATGTTCATTCTATAAAGCTACAAATGAAAAAAAGAAGCCACATTCTTATAATGTAAGGAAAATTGGGTCACAGAATCACCAAGGTGCCATTGAGTGGAATCAGAATGGGCATAGATGGAATTAAATAGCACATCACAATGCTTGCTTTATTTTGAGCCAGCTCAAAAAAATTTGATCTAACTAAATTAGGTTACAATAGCAAACAGATGAAAGCAAATAAGCAACCCTTTGGAGAATTCTTTAGAAGTATTGGCTTAATCTAAATTGTAGAATAAAAGGGATGTGTAGGTTATACATCATCTTAACACTAGCAAAAAAATCTATATGTTTCTCAATCACTTCTCTTACAACAAATAAACAAGTATTTTCAAACACAATCTGGAACTTGCATTCCCATTATTGATCATAGTTGTTCTTATGATATAAAGCTTCTTCTCTATTTTCTTTTCACGGTTAATTTGAAGACAGAAAAACTCAACTTACTTTACATCTTTAGTATTCAACTCCAATCAGTGTGTAAACACATTTTTAGTTTGGCATTTTTAATATAATAAAATGCCTCCTTAAAACATATTAAATGAGAAAATGATTTGCATATTATTGATAATAAAAAGTATTTTTAAACATTATTGACAACCTAAATCCAAAACCTATGAGAATTAAATTTTGGATTTAGTTTTTGATCTTTTCTTTCAAGCTTAGCACAAATGTATTTGGATGCTTTCCAGGTTCTCTTATAGCTGCCACAACATTTAGACCTTATTTGCAAAAGCTCTACCATTGACTTCATCCAAAACCTTAATTTCAAGCTTAGCACAAGTGTATCTTGATGCTAATTCGTTGCATGTGGAGCACCAAAATCAACTTAGAGTTGTTCATGTTAATTCCCTATTAATATTTATAATTAATTATGTCACCAATCTTTTTCATAATGATTTATTTATTTATGTGTATAGATTCATGGGTGATTCAAAATGATCAATAAAAAATAAGGCTATAGTTAAAGGTTCTATTTGTGCCGCTTATTTACACTGTGAGACAACATACTTTTGTTCTCATTACTTTAACAACTTCATGTTGTCACCACGCAATTGGAGGAATGAAGTAAAATGTCAAAGTGATGTGTCAAAATTTTGTGTTTTTCAAAAACAGGGTCGTCATCTAGGGAGAGAATCAATTCATTGGTTAATTGATGTCGAGTTAAAATATGCTCATGTTCATGTGTTAATTAATTGCACTAAAGTCAAATCCTATTTTGAGTATGTTATAATCTCATTTGTGAACAACTTTGTGGTCAATTATATATAAGCTTATTTATATTGACCATTGTAATAATTTATTTTAGTCAGCTCATTCCTTATGTCCGAGCAAATACCTAAGACAAGTTTTTCTGCTCGTATTCATTCAGAGTTTCCTCAATGGTTTAAATATCAAGTATGTATCGTACCATTAATTATACAAATATGTTTTCACGTAACATAATTCTTCATGCATGTTATATTTGTAAGTTTATAACGAGTCATTAAGTGTCAGGATCCAATAATTAAGGGATTTGTCAAATTAGCTCATTAAATGCATCAAAGAATGACACACATACTTTGTTAATGGGTACAAGTTCCATACTAACTCATTGAGCAAAGGGAAAAAGACTATAAATAGTAGTGTTCATGTCAAGGGCCTTATCGAAAGAGGTGAAGATTATTTTTATAGGATTATTCATGGAATATATGAACTAGAGTACAATACTTTTAATAAATTGAAGAAAGTTGTACTTCTTTTGTGAATAGTTTAATCCCACTAGAAAAGGTACAAAGAGTGGATCCTAAATATAACATTACGGACATTAATATGAGTTCAAGGTACCAACCATTTGATCCATTTATTTTGGCAAAAAATTTTAGACAAGTAAATTATGTAAAATATTCCGCATCTCGAATAAACAAACATGATTGGTGTGTTGCAATTAAAACAAAGCCTAGAGGTTGCATCAAATCAAATGAGGTGGAAGAGAATGTCCCTTACCAAGTTGAACAAATGTCACAATCCAATAAAGTGGATCCTAAATATAACATTGTGGACATTCATATGAGTTTAAGAAGAAGAAGAAGAAGGAGAAGAATGAGGACAAGGAGAAGGAGAAGGAGAATGAGAAGGAAGAAAGTTAAGAAGAAGCAGAACAAGTGGAGGAAGAGGACGATGACGATGACGATGACGATAATAGTGATGTTAATCACTAATTTTGTCTTTGTTGTTGTTGGACTTCAAGTTTTTAATATGTTTTTTTGTTTTTTTGGTATGCATGTTATAAATTGCAAATTGTAATGTTTATTTTTCCTATCTTCATATACTATGTATGATTATTAATTTGTTATAAATTGCAAACTATTTATTTTGTTTGTTGTCATACACCATGTTAATTTATTTGCCACTTATATCGTAAACTCGCTACACCATGTCATTGGGAGGTCCACCTCAACACCTACCATTTGATAAGGAGAAAGGTATTGCAAAACCAAGAAAAAGACGTAATAATTATGTGCTTAGGGTTCCACCCAGACCATTCCCATCTATACCAGTCTTACATATGCCATCCTTATCTTCTCTAGCTTCACCCATAGGGTTACATACCCCTACTTTTATCCCGGTCTTACATATGCCATCCTCATCTTCTTCATATCCACCCAGAGGGTTAGTTACCCTACTTCTATCCTGGCATTACATATATCATCATCATCTTCCTTAGCTCCACAAACAAGCGTGCATACCTTTTCTGCACACATTGCACCATCCCTTTCACCTCATGTTGTACCATCCCCAGCCTCGATTGGTTCACCATCTTCTGCTACTGGTGACAACTCTACACCATCCTCAATTCCACAATATATAATTACACCACGAAATATTGTTGATTCTGATTCAAATGCGGAACACAACCCTCCTCTGCATGACCGCTTATTGATAGAACTTGTTAGTCAAGGGTAATATTTCTAATTCAGTATAAATAATTTTTATATTATATATATATATATATATATATATATATGCTCTTTCATTTTATGACAAATTTCCATGACTTTTAGGTTTGTTCCATCTAGAATTGGTCCACACGCTATCACAAAGACAATCAAGCAACAATTTCTTCATCCTTGGCCATCATGGGGAGCAATACCTAAGCCAAACAAGGATAATTTCTAGCAATGTTTCAAGGTAACCTACTCTAACTTATTATATTAAGATGTTAACTACTTTTTCCTGCTTCATATTATGATAATGTTTTAATTGTCTTGTTATAGATGAGAGTTCAGTGGGCACTAGAGCATGAAAATAAAATTAAGAGAAATTTCAATAAAGAAGCTAGAATGGCTGGGGAAAGTCCAAAATGGATTCCTAATTATGTGTGGACCCCGCTACTAGAACATTGGAATTCTTCAGACTATCATAACAAATGTTCAGCAGCAAAAAAAAAATAGGGCTTCTGAAACAGGTGGGGCATTACATACAGGTGGCTCAATTACCTTTCACGAGCATGCCCTTCGTATGGTATACATATTTATGTTATTCATATTTCACCTATATTTTTAAAGTTTGACATCAAATGAAATTTATAACATATTTTGTTCTGGCACGTGAGTTGGAACGACAATTGTTTCTTGATGAAGTTTTCAGCAAACACATATCTGGAAAGGTACTGACCAATATGTGGATGACACATCTTGATGTAAGCCTCTTTTAGTGTTTAATATTATTTACTCTTAAACACACACACACACACACATATATATAATTATTGGTCATTTTTAGTTACAAGAAGAATTCCAGACTACGCTTTCCCAAATTAGATCTAAGGCAACCTCATGTGGTGCTGATGGAACACAAGAGCATTCCTCTACTGATCCTACACAGGACGAGAATACCAGGACTAAGTGTAGGATTGAAACGCTTGGAGGAAAAAAGAAAGGAAGACTGTATGGGGTCGACCAACTTGTTGCAAAATATACAGATTCAAATCAAAGCCTATCAGCTTCCTCCTCTTCTAATACTGAGGACCTTACTAATATTAGGCAACAAGTTTCACGAATTCTAAAGGAAAACGAGCAATTGAGGTTCGAGTTTCGATCCTTTCAATCACTAGTTCTACAATATCTCCCTCCTAATGCTCAGACTCATCTTCACTAGTCACAACCACAACCACAACAACAAAACTTTGAAATCCCTTAACCCCGATCACACCCTCAACAACAAAATAATCTGAAGGAAAAAAATTTAAATGAAGAATCTTCTTCTAATTATGAAGATTATTATTTTACAGATTATTTAAGAACCTTCCAGCATGTACTTAACAAACTTTGTTTTACTTATGTTGCTACTTGGTATCATGATGTATTATTTGACAGATATTGGATTATTTGGTATGATTATTATATGTCTTTGGTACAAGACATAAACAATGAAATGTTTGGTATAATGGCATATGCAGGATACTTGGAACTGTTGTATGTTTTGGTGTCGTCAGTAATTTATGTTTTTCTTGTAGTGATTGTCAAGTTCAATTAGCTCCCAATATTCCTTAGATATCAAAAGAAATTATTCATTAGCATGCTCCAATGGTCATAGTGACCATCAAAGCCTGGAATGACTGTTTGGATGAAGCTATTGTCTAAAGTCATTTTTATGTGCTAGGGTAAGAATGCAAAAGGTATGGCTTTGACGTAGGGCTTTGATACCATATTGTTGAGAACGGTTTATCAAATGTTTTGTTGATATTCAACTTCTACTTAAGGATGACATAATTGATGCATTGCAATGACCAACTCCAGTTAGAGACGATGTGATGCATATATATAAAGAATAACAAATTATTTTTATATCCATTGTTCAAAAACATTTTCAACATTATAGTTAGGTTAAAATACCTTTTTGGTCCCAGTTTTCGTCAAGTTTTGTCAAATTAGTCGTAATTTTATTTTTGTGCTCAAATAGGTCCCAACTTTCGTCAATTTTGTTCAATTTGGCCATTTTTTGCTAACACAATTTAAATCATTAACGACCATGAAATATGGCTATCATGTGTCACTTCGTGGCTTTTTTATTTTTTATTTTTTTTAATTTTTTTTTAAATGTCCACATGTCAACCCAACGGTGTGGCACGTGTTAAAGTCAATGTTTAATATTCAATTTGGTCACTATATTTATTATTTTTTCTTCAATTTAGTCCCAACTCTCATTAAAATTGACCAATTTTGTACTTGTCCAAGATAAGACCAAATTTAATTTTTATATAAAAATTATAATGTTGTGAATTTTAATATATTATATAAAAATATTTACTTAAAAAATATGAATTTTAATACAAAAATTAAATTTGGCTTCAATTTGAAGAGGGACAAAATTGGTTCATGTTAACAAAAATTGGGGCTAAATTGAACAAAAATAACGAATGTGGACTAAATTGAATATCAAACATTGACTCTAACACATGACACATTGTTGGATTGACACGTGGACATTTAAAAAATATTTAAAAAAATTAAAAAAAAAACACAAAGTGGCACGTGGGTGTCATTAATGATTTAAACAGTGTTAGCAAAAAATTATCTAATTGAAAAAATTGACGAAAATTAGGACCTATTTAAACACAAAAACAAAATTAGGGCAGATTTGATAATACTTGATGAAAATTGGGACAAAAAAATATTTTAACCTTATAGATATTAAAAAACCAATGTTAAAGATTATTATAGACTGTCGTTTTTAGTAGTAATTCTTAAATAACCATGATAATAACTAATCATATAAATTAAAAAAAACATTAAACTCATGGAAATCTATGAAGTAATCTACCATTTCCCGTTCTTCGACTTAAGTCGAGTATCGAGCCTTGGCTAACTAAACTTGTGAAGTCCAATGGTTGCATTATCTCTTTCGTGATCTGCATATTTCTTTGGATCCTACTATTGTATATTTTGATAATCGATATACTATTTATCCTGCTCATAATTTGGTGTTTCGTGAATGTACCATGCATATTGAGATAGACTATCATGTCAATCGTGAGAAAATTCAACAAGGTTAGTGTTCATCACAAGGTTTAAATGATCAATAGCAATTGGTAAAAAATGTTATTATGGTTTTTTTTAATTAAGAAGACGAATTAGACAATAAATTATAAATTAATAATATTATATTTGATGGAACGTATTACAGACCGAACTATTGGTGAAAAGATTCTGTGAACCTTGAGTTTCAGATTCGGTCATATAGTAGTGGCAATTGAATAATAAAAAAAGATTGAAGACTTGAAGGTTGAGGAATTGCAAGGGTATTTGGAGGCTAATGAATGGAGATTAATCGAAAGATAGGGTAAGAAATCAGGAGACCACCAAGCTTTACAAGCGTAGGCCTCGAAGAAAAACAATTTTAGTTTCAGAGGAAACTATTGAGGTCATGGTCAAGGAACGGGTTCTAGAGGTGGTTCGGGAAGATCTTAGGAGAATCAAGATTAATCAAGATTTTGAGAAGAATATTGAAGACGGGTTAGAGAAATCGTATACGTAGATGAACTCCAATCATTGGAGAGGAGGATAGGAAAAGCTCGATAAAAAAAAACAATTGCCCTAGCCTTAAACAGAACATTCAAAGTCAAGCTCAACACTATAGAAACCCAATGTTTTTCCATTGTAGGATTATATGAATCTTGGGTTTGGCACTTAAGGATGGGCCATCTGAATTTGAATGACTTGAGTCTACTAGGAACTCGAGGTATGGTTTCTAGTTTACCTCATATGGCAATTCCAAAAAAGTTGTGCGATAAATGTTTGATAAGTAAGCAAACTAGAAAGACATTTAGCTCCTAGACTAGGTCAAATGCTAATGATATTTTACACATTGTTTACTTGAATGTTTGTGGTCCTTTTGATGTGCCTTCATTGGGAGGAAATAAATACTTTTTCTATTTGTGGATGATTTTAGCAGAAAGATGTGGTTGTAATTGCTTAAAGAAAATAGTGAGATGTTCATTATTTTTAAAGAGTTTAAAGCACTTATGGAAAAGCAATCAAGGTGGTCTCTAAAGGTGTTAAGAACTGATAGTGGGGGAGAGTATACATCTAATGAATTTGAGAGGTTCCGCAAAGGGCATGAAGTTGTTCATGAGGTGGTTGCTCCTTACACCCCTCAACACAATGAAGTTGTGGAAAGAAGAAATCAAATTGTTGTGAACATGATCAAAAGCATGCTAAAACAAAAGGGTTTGCCATACAAGTTTTGGGGTGAGGCAGCAATGACTACTTCTATGTGCTCAATAAATATCCAACCAAGAAGCTTGAAGGAAAATTTCTCAAGGAGGTATTGACATGGACAAAACCCTCTGTTAAGAATTTGAAAATCTTTGGTTATTTGAGCTTTAAACACGTTCTAGATCAGCGAGGGAAGAAATTGGATGTTAGGAGTGAGCCCATGATCTTTCTTGGTTACAACTCTACAAGTTCTTATAAAATGTATAATCCCAAAACCTTTTAGGTATGTATAAAATGTGTAGTTTGATGAATACAGTTCTTGGCAAGAATCTTAGGATTCAAATGTTCCAAATTTGCAGTTTAATTGGGAGGAAAATACTCTTTTTGAGAAAATAAATTGTGCTGAAACACAAAAGGCTCCAGACAGACCAACCAGGATTAGATCTGCACCTTACTTGTTCACTGATTATCAAATTTATACTGATGATGTTGTCATTGAAGAAGGAGAATTGGTTCAACACTTGGCACTCATGGTTGACCTTGAACCAATTATGTTTGAAAAAGCCATTACAAGAACCACTTGGAAGACTGATATGGAAGAAGAACTGAAAAGTATTGTGAAGAATGAGACGTGGGAAATGATTGATTTACCACAACATAAGACTCTTATTGATGTGAAATATGTCTTTAAGGTGAAAGTTAAACCAAATGGTTCATTGCCAAAACACAAGGCACAGTTGGTGGCAAAAGGATTCATGCAGAAGAATGGCAAGGTTAGAAACAATAATGTTGATTGTAGCTTTGGCCAACTTGAGACACTAGAAGGTGTGGCAATTAGATGTCAAATCAACCTTCCTTAATGGTTGGTTAGATGAAGTAATATATGTTGTCAAACCCATTGGTTTTATGAAGAAGGGGAATGAACACAAAGTTATGAAGTTGAGAAAAGCTTTGTATGGGTTGAAGCAAGCCCCTATAGCTTGGACCAATAGAATATACACTTTTCTCCTAGGCCTTGGCTTCGTGAAATGTCCAGTTGAGTATGGAGTTTATGTGAAAATTGTACAATTGAACCAATTGATCATTATATGCCTTTATATGGATGACTTGCTCATAATTGGTAGCAATACAACATATATTGAAAATATTAAACAAAATCTGAAAATGGAGTTCGAAATGACAGATTTGGGCACGCTGTCATATGTCATAGGGTTAGAGTTTTCCTACACAGAGAAAAGTATCATTATGCATCAAAAGCAGTATGTCTTAGAGGTTCTAAGCATATTCAACATTTTTGACTACAATTATGCTGAGACTCCAACAAAGACAAAACTAAATCTTACTACAAGAGATGGAGAAAAGCCCATAGATGCAACTATGTTCAGACAAATGGTAGGCAACTGGAGGATCATTTGCCAAAGCATGCCTAAAATTGCCTATAGTGTTGGATTAATAAGCAGATTCATGAAGGATCCAAAATAATCTCTTTTGTTGGTTGCAAAACGAATTATTATGTATTTGAAAGAGACCTTGGATTTCAGGATTCTATTTTTGAATGAGAAGAATGAAGAAAATGGTCAGTTGTTGTTGACAACATACTTTTACTCAGATTGGAGTGGTGATGTAGTAGATAGGAAAAGCACCATGGGTCAAATTTTCTT
>Ga0214544_1005153_pt1 | contig 25652 bp, 12 predicted proteins | sample CNSS3metaG_FD_160074 | JGI IMG/M metagenome (GOLD analysis project Ga0214544, IMG submission 160074) | Root nodule microbial communities from cowpea collected in UCLA plant growth center, Los Angeles, California, USA - CNSS3 | ecosystem: Host-associated > Plants > Roots > Nodule | place: USA... | reverse complement strand
AATTTAAAAATCCATTAGTGCGTGATATGCTACTTACAATATAATGAAGGAGAGGAAATGAAGAGAAAAAAATGAATAGTTTTTCTTCTAAGGAAAAATTATATATAACAAATCTAATTTGGCCCCCCTATATTTTTAGTCCAAGTTCCGCCACTGTCCACAAGTCAGGTCACTCTCTTTATCTTTGTTACATTTATTCTTTTGTTAACAACAACATATCAAGCAAACACGTATTGATAAACGGTACTTGTGTGAGTACCATAATTCTTTTGTGATAAGCATTCTTGTGTTGAGTACTTGAAAGTTAAGTCTACTCTACATGTCTCGCATTCATATTTTCATCCATGTCTATTACTTGGTCTTCATCTTAGTACTTATTCTTGTAAGACACTTGAACTTCCTCTAACACTTTTTAGACTCTTTTAGTCTCATAATATTTCCCCTGATGTTACTTGTATACTTTCAATGCTTGCATATTTTTGCTTTTGAGACTCATTTGGTCTTTGTAGCACTTGCAGTTTGTGATTTTTTTTTCGTTTGGTACTTTGTTAGATGTGTCTTCATCAAATTTTATAAATGAATTTGGTGATTAGGACTTTGTTCAAAATAAGTTTGCGTATAGTTTAATGTGTGATGTGTCTATACATGTGTGTTTTTGTCTAATTGATTGCATCTCGTATTTGGTGTCTTTTAAGCTCTTTATTAATTGTTTACAATACATATTTCACATTAAGTGGCTATATTAGACGATCCAACATTATTTTGTTTGTCATCATCAAAAGAAAAGCGTCGTTAAAATAAATATTAGACTAATTTCTATTTACCATCGTTAAACTCATTTTTACCTAAAAAATGTGGACAAAGTTTAGTACAATCTTAAAAGAGATAATATTAGCTCTAATTATGATTTTCCTTAATTTATATAATTTGTTTAATGGACATGTTAGTGGTTAAAATAATAATAAAAAAACATAAAAATATCAAAGTTTAGGCATAAATTTTAAAAAATACGAGAAGGATGGGGAAAAAATCAAAAGATTTATCTTATAGAAAAATCATAATAAATAAAACTAAAACAAACAAAAAAATCAATTAAAAACATTTAAGTAAATGTGTAACAAAATTAAAAAAAAAAATATTCGTAGTTGAATAATCAACACCAAACTTATTCAAATATAATTGTTAATAACCCAAATCATCAAAGAGATAGATATGTCACCAATACTTCTTTTTTTTAATTTATTTTCACATAATTAAGAAAGTTTTTCTTTTGCACTTAATTATTATCTTTGTCTTATATTTATCGTTTTATTCGTTTCTAATTATGAATTAATTAAATACTTTTATTACTAGTCAGGCACCATCGGAACATAAACTTGTTCCTACAAACATTGTGTTTCAGTTGTTTTCATTCTTCTTTCTTCACTACATTTATCATTTCAGCAAGAGGTGTACTCTTTTTATTTAATTTTATTCTCGGATTGATTTCTTCAATTGAATATTGAAATAAACTTCTTGTTATGAAGAATACTTCAACCTCCTCTTAAACCTACACATTAAGAGGCATGCATTATTATTATTTTATTTCTGATTTCATTCAATTGAAGAGTGCATTTTAAAATCTTCATTCCATAATATATATTTTCTTATAATGCCAAAATATTTTGTGAAGAGATGCATAAACAAATTATACAATTGCAAAAATCAATTGCCCAAATTATGATCTCAATCTCCAATTACTAATACTGTAAATATACTATAAGTTTGTAACTCTTGTTCAGAAATGAAGCATGCCTTGAGTTATAATTTGGAGGCACATCCTCTTCCGAAAATTACCCTGTTCCAACCTGTAACATATTCTAAAAGAAAACTTCCTGTCAAAGCCACGGATTTTTCATGATCACATTTCTCTACTGGGCTGATGTCTGTAATTCCATCATGGCATTCTAGACGTGACTAATTCAGCAAACACTCTTTTAACATACAACATCTGTTATAATGGAATCTTTACTGGTTGTGCAATTGAGGGAATCAACTAGTACGAGTAACAAATTTGTGGACACCATGGCCAAACCTTTATCTAGAGCACAACCACCTCCGAACAGTGGGAAACTCAGTTTCACCATAGATGACCGGTTATATTCTACCACAGATCCTTGGTTCATACAGCACAGACAATCTCAGAAACTGATAAAAGAGAGTAGAAATCCAACACCTGTTTACCGATGAAAAATTGATTTCTGAATGTCAAGGACTGCACGTCTTAGAATGGAACTACAGTGAACACGCATAGAACTTCCCTATACATAGAAATAGCAATTCCTTCAAGGAATCTTACAAAGAACTTCTAATTGCCAAAAACCCTAATTCGCAAGATATGGGGTTTATCACATTTTTATGCAAGCTCGATAACAAAAAGCACTTATAGAACTTCATGGATTGTACATCTTAGAATGGATTGTAAATCTGAGAATGGAACTACAGTCAATTAGAATGGAACCCAATATGAGATTTCTGAACGTCATGGATTGTACATCTTAGAATGGAGCTACAGTGAACACGTATATAACTTCCCTATGCATATCCTCCAAGGGATCTAACAAAGAACTTCTAATTGCCGAAAACCCTAATTCCCAACATATGGGGTTTATCACCTTTTTATACAAGGTTGATAACAAAAAGCACCTCCCTAAACATAAGCAAGTGCAACTGAAATTGTGAAACTCTTGTCGTTAGTGTTAGTGTTAGGAAATACGCTTCTGCCAAATCACAATTGTCTACGAATCTACCCTTGAAAACTCAAAAAAATAAAGGGGTATATCGGGAGGAGATGGTGTTGTTGCCACACATTTGAACTGTAACAAAACATCCAATGAAACTAGAATCAGCATATTTCTCTAATGTGACAAAGAGAATGAAAATTAGTAGAGTTAAAAGAAGAATGACTTCAAAAATATTACATCCTTTAAATAATGTGGTAGCGGGAAAAGTGTAAAACATTACCTTATGCTGTTTGTATTTCTCTCTCACACCTTGCAAAGAAGACCCCCTCCTTCTGAGGTACAAGTCATGTATGTTTAGAATACATTCCTTCAATTCAGCGGGTTTATATGTAGTGAGTTGGTGGAGGGCCGAATTCTGTAAAAAAGTAATTTAGCAACATCCTCCACAATCCACAGGGATTTCAAATGCACATTTAAAAAAAAAAAAAATACCCAGGGATGTGTTTTTGTGCTTAGCATAAATCTTGCTAAGAATACAACAGATGCTGCCACCAAAGATGGTAAGAACTTTATACAGTAATAATCCAATAAACTGAGCTCTGCAAGGTAGCAGCTAAGGAACTCAAACTGGAGATCAGAAGTCTGCACAATGAGATAAGCTTAATAACCAAATGATGAAAGTAGCTGATCTGTTAATTCATTGGTTGAAATATATTAACCACTACATGTTAAATTCATATATTTATATTAATTTTAAACATACACGTCTATAATATGTTCTGTACTATGTTCAGAGTTGTATTAGTTGAGAAATTTTCAACCTCCGAGACAGCAGTGCAGGTTTAATGTTTTAACAAAATTAAATTAAAATGAAAAGTTACAGTTTTAACAAAAATGAAATTATATAAATTAAAAGAGCAGTGACAGCTGTAGGTTGTCAGGAGGCTGTTCATCACAGTAAAATACGATAAGACCAGCCAAGTGAAATAATCAATTCTACTGGTTGATCGATTTTTTTACTATACAAACTACATATCCGATACAACTGGTCAACCAGGCTGGCTATAGTTCCCGCTTCGGGTTAGACATGGCCCGATTGAATGGAACATTTTACACACAATAAATCAAAAATGTTTCTGTCCCAGCCTTATCAATAGCAGCAAGTGGTATAAAGCAATAATTTGCTACACCGGATAGCAGAGTGGGTCACAGGCAAATAACGCAAGTCATGAATAGCAGTATATGAAATCAGGTTCCCAAATCATGATTCAAACAGTGAATTGTAAAGCTAATTTTTGAATCATCAATCATAATTTGTATTCATTTTGATTATATATAGCATTAAATGCAATAAATTTCAAATAGAAGTAAATAAAGCAACTTAATCACTTTTATTAAGGAAAATTATTAATTATACCAAAGTGGGGAAGCTGCCTTTTTCCAGAAGAATAGAAGTGAAGCAATAAAATATCCAAATAGGATGAATGCATGAATCAGTTGGTAACAAAATAAAGTGGCAGAAAAATAAAATCAAATAGGATATGTTCAAAAGAGTTTTTCCAAATCTTTTCCGTTTAACAATTTAAGTTTATACAACTTTTCAAACTTCTACCAGAGAATTGATGAAACAAAAGTGAAAAAGATTTAAGGAAATTACAATTTGTTTATTAGTGTATAGTCTGTATCAATAATACAAATCCATTCACAGATTGCAAGATACAAAGTGATTTAATATTCTTATTATCATATGAATATTGATTGACACTTAAATTATACATGGGTAAAAGCAAAAGTTTAAAATCATGAATATAAAACAATTATATTTGTAAAAAATAAGTTCTTTACAAATTTAAAACAAAAAATATAAAATAGGCATAATACTAACTAAAAAGTTTAATTGGTCAAAGACTAGCTATAGAATGACAAGAGAATGAAGAACTCGTTCTTTAACCACAACAACACCATTGCTTACATTAGAGATAAAATCTAAGAACATGATTTCCAAAATTCTATCGAATTGAGCATCTGAGGAAAATTCTTTTTTTAGACATACATCCAATATAGAGTCAGTTGCTTTAACAAATGGGTCGAAGCAAGAGCTAACTTACATCAACACCCTGTTGACCAACTCCACAGAATCTCCTGCAACAACCGCAAAGCATACAGAGTGAACAAACAAGCCAGGAAAAAAACAACAAAGACAAGACAATTCAATGCCACGAGGCCATAGAATGAACAAAGAAACAAACCTCAAGAATGTCCCCACGGTAGGAGCACCCAATTCAAATTTCAACGCCATCAATATATCGGCTTCCATATTCAAAACCTTCCTCACCAAAAAAATTGCAAAAATTAGCAAAACCAAGAGTCAAAGAGAGAAGTAACACCAACAACAAATGAAACACAAGAATCACCTCTTCCTTAGAGTATGTATTATCCGTAACAAAACAAAAGTCCTCCACCTCGGGTGGCTTAACCTCTTCATATTTCCTATTTGCAAAAGTCACAAAAACAAAATCACATAAAAACTCATCAACCACAGCACAAAACTCACACCCAGATTTCATGCATTGGAGAAACTCACGAAGCAACGAGCATTGCCGCAACCCCAAGCAACTGCAATCTCTGTCTGGACAATACCTTCAACGATAAAAACCTATCTATATAAGCCACACAAAAGTATAACGTATCTGAAACCAGTCCATACTCTTCTGCAACCTCAATCAACCAATCCACCAGAACACCGCGCATGTTACCATCCACGTCGTTCTGAACCTTCTGAACATAATCCGGAATCGGTCTCAAACGAGGAACAACCTGAGCCAGAAAAAAGAAGCCCTCACGTCATTCCCAAAACGACACAGTTTCAAATATCAGAAAAACTAAATATGAAAAGCCCTAGTAGTACCTCCAATCCGAAAAGGTACTGGTATATGTCAGATCTGTATGTCCCACATAGTTGAGGGTCGCTTCTTTCGTCGACATTCTTGAGTTTAACCTTTTTCCGTTTCGGAGATTCCGAAACGGCAACAGCGTTTGAGACATTCGTGAGGTCTCCCAAAACGACGCGCTTCTTCTTGGCATTTCCGAGCAGCTGGCATATGGCAGCTGCGGCTCTCTTCTTCGCCTTGCGCTGGGGACGCGTGGCGGTGCTGTTCGTGCTGTTCTCTGAAGGCGATGCCATTCTTAGAATACTAGTTCTAAAACAGAGACTAAGAAAACGTTTTTTTTACGCCTTTTTCTTTAATTTTTTGAGGAATAATTCAAGATTTCATCAAAATTCTGAATCAATATCACTGGTGATTTGTTAAAATCTATATCTTGTATTTTTTTAATTAATTTGATGGTATTTCTTAACTAAATAATTTCATATTTTAGCAGATAAAAGTATTTATTATTTAATAAAATATGTAATTATACCATTTATATAATTTTCAATTTAAAGTTAATCACCATTACTTTTGAAAACAGTTTTGTATAAAATTATTATTTTATAATAAAATCTTGATATACATAAATTATATATATATATATATATATATATATATTAATTTTTTATTATCGTTGTTATTATTATTATTATTAATTTTATTGTTATTGTTGTTATTATTATTATTAATTTTATTGTTATTATTGTTATTATTTTTATTGTTTTTCTGTTATTATTATTTCTATATTATGATTATTTTTTATATTATTATTATTTTTATTCCTATTATTATTATTACTTACTTACTTACTTTTTGTTATTTTTATTTTTATTATTATAATTATTATAATACTAATAATATTGTTATTATTATTATATCAAGAGATTTTCTTAACTGTTTTTTATTAAGTAACTTTTTATCAATTTTATTTTTTAAATGATAATTTTTTAAAATTTAAATGTTTATTGTATTTAGTTTTTTTAATAAATATATTTACTTTTAAAATAAAATAAATAGTTATAATAAAAAATTATATACAAAATAAATAAAAACTATCTGCAATAAAATTTTAAAAAATATTTTATTCAACGTATTTGATTTTTTAAGAAAAAGTAAAATGTAACTAGTTATTTAAAAAAAATCAAATTACAATTCTGGAAAAAAATTTATCATTAGTAGTTAATTACAAATTTAACCTACGTATCAAAGTTGTTGATTATTACAATTTTAAAGCATTAACTTTTTTTTTCGTGTCAAATACTTAGAACAATTACAAACTATATAATTAGATAATATTACATTGAGTGAGGTCTTCTAATTAAAAGCCATAATAGATAATAGTAAATTAATACAAATAAATTATATAAATACTACTAGAAATTACGTATTTATAGAAAATATTTACTTTGAAATTTATCATGAATTACTTTATTTATAAGTATGGTGCCAAAAAAATAAATCCTTTTGAATAAAATAATTTCAACATCTTCCTAATAAATGTCTAAAGCATTTCATTTTAGTTATGAAATTAATTTTAGAATAATATTACTTTTCCCACAACGGTGCCACCAGCGATATAGATACCAACAAAGGTATAACGGTAAGGCCCCCAATGACAAGACCAACTACGATGAGACCAAAACAAAGAAAAGGATAACGACCACTACGTGCAAGTGAAGAGAAAGAATGTTGAAGCGCAACTAAGCGAGGGAACGAAGGAATGGAATTGCAGAGAGAAGGGACAACGAGCTCGAAGTACAAGAGAAAAAAACAAATGTTGAGGCGCGAGGGTGGTAGACAAGAATTCAACATATTTTGCTGGTTATACCATCTAACCGGTGTAGAACGCATCTCAAGTGATTTACAAATATGCCATGGCTTCACTTTCAATACCGGTTCTAGGTCTAACTAGTATAGAAAGTCCTCAACTTATTTACAAAAAATGTCATCACTTAACTTTCTATATCAGTTTTAAGGCTAACCGCTATATAAATTCTTTCACTTATTTATAAATTTGTCACTTATTATGTTAGGTGGATTATAACTGCTATAAAAGTGTTTTTTCATTGGTGTCGCCACATTATATGTTTTTTGAAGCACTATAATGCCAAACTTTAGATTCCTTTATTCTGATGTCAAACATCATGTGCACGAGAAGGTGAGACCATAAGTAATTTTGAAATTCAAAGTTATATTTTCTATTGCTAATATGTTGATGTGATTCCAACAAGGCTTATAGCTTGGGCCAACGCCTAGGCCCAAATCATGCTCAAGGCCCAATCCATGGCCCACATGCATCTCAATCCCAAAGCCCACCTAAAGGCCCAGTAACAAGGGGCATGTTCAAAAAGATCCAATTGGGCTTCATCCAAGATGGGCCAAACCCACTTGGGCTTCTCACACTCTTCACATGGGCCAAAAAAGATGTGAAGATTTGAAGAGGTGTATCAAAGAGCAATAGAATAACAATAAGATTGACCCATTGTTTAGGCCTTGTTTTCTATAATAATAAGTCAAACAATGTGTAGTTGAATTGATAAAATTGGGCTTGACTAAGCCCAATAGAAGATTTAGCCATGAGCTACCAAAGGTCCAAGGTGGACTAAGTGGAAGTCAACATTCCTTCCTACACCTCATGGATCCAATGCATCCAAGGACTAGTGATGCTTCCTCCTTTTCCAAGGCATCATCCAATGGCCATGACCCTTGCTCCTTCTCCAAGCTATCTTCCACGACCAAGATTGAATGCCTTTCTCATCCAAGGGCTAAGAGTGCTTATGTGTATTTGCTTTCATATAAAAGTCTAAATTTTAGGCTATTGTAATCACTCTTGAAATTTCTAATAGAATGTTTGTGTTGAGATCACTCCACTCTTCTATTATTTTGAGAGCACCTAAGCTAGAGGTTTACAACATTTCCTCTAGTCACCTTCCATTAGTCTAGTTTCTAGTATACTTCTCCTTTCACCACTCCAAATTCCATTGCTACAAGAGCCTTAAACACTTGTCTCTATGTCATTTTTCGTTGCCTATGGAGTTCCTACCAGCCACCACTCATTGGAGCTCCATCATATGTTTTTATACATTTAATTTCTTTTGTAAATTGCAAGGATTAATGTTAATGTGCTACTAATTTCTTAGTTAATATTGTTAACATGTAAATTATTAGGATCAATGATATTGTGCTACTAATTTATTAGTTAATATTCTTAACATTTAAAATTGCGATTTTCTTAAGTTTTAAGGACCTAATTTTAAACTCACTATTTTTTTGGGGTTCAGATGTCCTATTAAATTATTTTTTTCCTAACTATTATGCTTGTTTGATATGAACATGATAATGTCCTTCTCTTTCTCCTCTCCCCTTCTTTTTCGTTTATTTTTTTTTTCTTCTCACCGTCGACCGATACATGCTTCACTACCACGAGTCTAGATCATTTTCATCATTTAGGTCTCATATTCACTCTTATTTGTTTTACTTTTCCTCCACCTCATCCTCCTTCATATCCTTCTTTAACTCAAGCCGCCACCATCACTATCACTTGCAAGTTGCAATCATTAACGTCGTTGCATGTTATTAGTGCGTCACCCACCAACCTCTTCTTTACCCCCAACCACCTTCTCTTCTTCCCCTCTTCTTTCATCTTCTCATCAATCTCCCATTAATAAAATATAAAACTCCGGTAGATTGGACAAGAAATTTGCTCTCTAAAGTGTCGTCAGATTTATTGGCATTTAATATTATTTTTTTCTTTGATGTTAGAAACAAAATAAATCACCTCAATGAACAAAGAAGGAAAGGAGGAGAAAATTAACCAGAAGATAAGTAAGAGATTAATTCATGAAACATATTTATCACTTTATTTTTATTTTTTATATAATTTTTTATACAATTTATTAACTAATTTTGTTAATTTTATTATAGAATATTTTGCTATTTTTTTACCCAAAAAGTAAGAAGATATTAATGTTGGAGTGGTTATACTTGAAAAGATCTTTGTATATTCAAATATTATTCGGATGCCTTTGAACTCTTCTCGTAAGTTCAAAGATCTAAAATATGTTTTTTATTTAATCCTTTTAGCTTATTGACTAATAGATTAATAATGATCATTATGGCAAACTAAATTTGAAAATAATTATAAATAAGTAAAATGTTGATTGAAAGAGATTTTGAGAAAGGTAGATGTAGTTGAATAAATTGATAAATTTAATTTTTTAGTCATCTCCTTATTAACATTTATTTTTGAAATAAATGGTTAATAAAGAGGTAGGAAGGCGTGGAAGTCTATGACTAATGAAATAAGTTTAAGCCACACTTTTTTTTTTTTTTTCAATATGGGTAACAATGTGAGTTGACATCTTATTGTTTGTCCCACATTTGTTCCACTTAAAATGGGTTAGGATAGAATAATCCGCATAACACTTGTAGGTTAATAAAGTTAATTTGCCTCACAAAATTATGTATTTGTAGAATCACATAAATTAAAAGAATCTAAAAATTCCTTCGTAAGTTTTTATTTTCAAGTTTAATAGGCTTTAATGCAAATATAACACAATTAAAAAAAAAGACTTAGGAGAAATTATTTACTATTTACAAACTCACATAAAAAAGATAGAAATTCATTTGCAACTTTTTAATTCCAACCTAAATATATTACAAAAGAAGATTTTTGTGCAATTTAAAAAAAAAACTAAAAAGACATATTATTTACTATTTACCTATAAGTAATTATAAAGACATATACAAGTAAATTAGAGTGACAATGTGGATCAACATTATTTACTACCATGAACTAAACAAAAATGGATGAACAGACCTGTTTTATGATTTAAAAAAAAATAAAATACAAGACGCAGGGTTGGTAAATTTAAATATTTATCTTGTTTTGTTTTATACTTTTTGTAATGAATTACATTCGGGCTGGATACCTTGACCCTACATTGTCATTTATATTATTACAAATTTAATATTAATTGAGTTTCTCAAACATAAAAATGGAATAAAGAAAAACAAAATCTTTATTTTATAAACAAGTTAAATTCAAAGAACAAACTACGTATTAGTTCATTAGACTAGGTTATTGCCATAACTTTGTTTTTGAATATTTTTGAAAAAAAAAATTTACCGATACATTACACTGACAAAACCTATCCTGCACATATTTGAATAATGGAAAATGAGGTTTTGACAAAAATTTTTTTTGACAAAGTTGAGAAACTGTCTATAAATAGAATTAATTAAAGTAGATTAATTTTTATTTTTTAACAAAAAAGAAGTAATAAAAATAATAATTTTTACTTTATTTAGTAGTTTGTCAAATTTTGTAAGAAAAAAAACTTTGTTAATGGATTATTTTCCTTGAATAATATTATTCTTTCATACTAATAAGATAATGATATTTTGACTAACTTTTAACGCACCACTAATAACAAATCAAAATAGATAATTGAAGGGTGATCGGAATGACGAATTAAAAGTAGGTCAAAATATCATTATCCTTCGTACTATCATTATTAGACTAGTTTATATTAATTTTAATAACATTTTTATAATGTTGTATTTTTGGTATAAAAAAGTTTAATGATATTTTTTAATGTTTTTATCAAAACCATTAAAACAAATATTAATCCAATATTATCTTTTTCTTTTTCAGGAATGATTTGTTCACAAAATATCTCACAAATATAAACGGAGGTTATACAAAAAAAAGGTAACAATTAATATAAAATAAAGGAATTTATTTTTCTCATAATTAATTAAACCAAAGAATTAAAAGAAGTAATTTTCTATCAAAATCTATATAAAAAAAACACATTAAAAAGTTAAAGATATTCTCTAGCATGTTCCTTAAAATTGAAATAAAACACTCATTTATATTGTTTATATGTAAAGTAAAAAAGATGAATTTTTATCTAAACTAGACAAGAATGAATTGTGTAATGAAAAAATCACTTCTCACCTATTAGAAGGTGAGAATTTTCAAAATTTACAAACAAATACAATAACGAGAATTCACTTTTATTGAGACAGACAAAATTGACTTAACCACAAAGAGGACCCTTTTATTCCCACTCTCACAGAGCACACACACACACCCCATTCAACTCTTTCTGTATATTATAATACACAAACACACAAAGAACCAAAACCTAGTAAACTAAGAAGGGTCCATGGTGTACCAATATCTCATAAGATGGAGATACATGCACAGTGTAAAAGGTTTGAAGGTTGATGCATGGTAAACACATAAATTAAGGGCACTTTCCCTTGCCCTTAGAGTTCTTAAGGTCCCTGTAACAAGGGCACTCGTGCTTGTTGCCATAAGTCCCAGAGGGCACACACTTGCACTTGCTGCAGCAGATTCCGCAGAACTTCATGCACCTGTCCTTCATCCCTGCCTTTGAGCACCTCTGCGCGCACTTTGAGGCACAGAAACCTGATTCCATGGTTAAAAGTCGACATAGAATTAGGTTTAAGTATAGGTTAATCTACTTCTGTTATGTCCTAATCTTGAAGGGAAAATTTGTTAATAAAGGTACTTTGATTAATTGATACAGTGAACACGTTTAGATCACTATACAAACTTTAAATTTAAATTTAATGGAAAGTAGAAGAACAGAATTTTAAATTTTTGTTTTTGAAAAATACAGTTTTTCTCTTTAGTTTTCTTTCGTCTCTCTTTGATCAATAAAAAACACGTTATACTTTTTTTTTACTCAATCAAACACGAGAGCTATTAATAAAATACTTCTTTTTCACCATATTTTTGTTTTCTGAAAAATTACAAATTTTAACGAGTTTCGCATAGTCTTAATTTGTATCAGAAGTGCATTATTCTAAACTCAGATATCTTGAGAAAGTATATAATAAGATCGGCTTCAAAATAAAAGTGGAAAGGAGAGTAGTTAATGAGCTTGAATATCTGGTTAAAAGAATCTAAAATAATAATAATAATGATAAAAAAAACTAAAAAAAAAATTAGGATTCATTTCAAGTTTTAAATTTTGTATATATCTTTAGGGACAAAACAAAAGTTAATTTTAGAGATTCAAAGGAAATTCCAAAATAAATTCAAGGATTTATTTTTCCAGTTTCAAAATAGTATAATAAGATATATTTTAAGGAAATAAACTCATCATTTCTAATTTTTAATTAGAAAACCCGATTATTTGCATAGTAGAAACCCTTTCTTATTATAATTGAAAATCATGTCAACATGTTCCAATTACAAATCCAACACATGAACTTGCATAATAGATGTTAATGCATGACAATTAAACCTATCATTATATATGATGATCAAAACTTAAAAGATAATTAGATACACTAATGGAGTAACACTAGAACTAATTAATTGAGCTTAGGCCATACCAGAACCTGCAGATGACAGTTCGAAGAAGAAGGAGGAACTGAGGAGAAGGCACAGAAGCAGCATAGCAGAAAATGATACCTTCATCTTGGTTTCACAGTGTGGAACAATGAGAAGGAGAAGAAGAAGTATAGTGTGATGAAGAGGGTATGTAATAATTGATGAGAATGGCACACACTACAGAGTGAGGTACTGAGTGGGGCTATTTATAGTAAAAAGAGTTAAGGGTAGGTGAAAAGTATTACAACAAGAATTGATTAGTTATTACTACACCCTGATCCAGTTGAATCACTAGGCTTCAAAATACACAGCTGGCTATAGTGGTTTTGGTTTTGGTTTTGGTGCATATTGTGTGGAATCTGCGTACCCTTTGGCTTTATTAACCTCAAACATTGAAATGGTTACTTGTCCCCTATATATGTGTGATGGACATGGACGTAGCATTGCATGTTGATAATGGCAATTTGCCACATTCATTGCATTCTATGAGCTGTTCTTTCTTCAAGGAAACAGCACTGTGCCTTTGTTTACGTGGCTACACTTTGGTCCCTCCACCCTCGTTTTTCTCAACCCTGTTTCAAAAATCTTTAAGCTCACAGCATTAGGTGGGGCTTGTCCTATTCCGGTGTCAGATTGTGCCAGTAAATGCTTCCAGAACTTTATTCAAACAGTTCATCTACAAAATTTCTCACACAATCAAATCTCAAAACTCCTGATTAGTAATTGCAGCGTTCAGTTAATCATCACTGTCCAGTGGATAAAGCACATGGTAATGATAATGTTATACTAGGTTAAGTTGTTTTAGGATTATGGTTGATTCTCACACCTTTGACTTTGAGGAAGAAGATGAAAAATGGAAAAATAAACAGATGTGATATTTGATTACAGAAAAAGATGCAGAAAAATGTAATTAAATGTAAGATGGATATAAAAAGTAGGGTAAACTGAACAGAATGTGCATCATCATTATTCTCTTTCCCAAGATAAAAGAGAGAATGAAAACAAAAAATCATCTTTTGGTGTGCCAAAATTCCAGTCTCCTACTGCCAAATGCCCGTGTTTCAGGTCTCTCAGAGGGTGACTTGTTATAAGAAGATATAATTTTGCATAAATTATTGGTTAATTTACGAAAATGTGTGAAAAGATTGTGGATTCAGTTGTCAAAGTTTTCACACTTATAAACTCTTATATTTGATTGGAAAGTCATCAATTGGTAAATTTTTTTTATTGTATTTCTTACTAATAGGTGGTTTACGTGTTAATATTATTCTTTGAGACCGTGATTCTTCTTAATTATGCTTAAAAAAGATTGTTTGAGGCATGAATCCGTTTTAAAAAGGATCTTAATGTTTAATTATTATTCTTTTCTTTCCTAGAATTATTATAAAAGAGAGTATGGTAATTCTATGCAATAATTTATTATTATTATTAAGAATTAAAAAAGAATTTAACATAATAAGAGTAAGATGTGAAAGAAAGACAGACAAAATTTTCCATCACTAATCCAAAAATCTTTAGCTAGATTTTCAATAAAAAAAAAAATCTTGACTTGTCAAACTATAACTACAAGAACTTCTATCTTAGTAGGAAAAAAAAAAATACAATCCATTCCATCAAACACTCTTCAAAAATACTTAAAAAAATCATAGAATCATTGAATTACCCATATCGGATATATGAATCGGTGTTATAAAGTTATCATTACAATTTAAAAAAAAAAGAAAAAAATCATTCAAATGTAATAAATGTATGATAAAAAACTATGACATGATCACCCTTTACCATGAATCATAAAAACCAATTTTTTCTTTTTTAAAAATACAGTATATAACACATCAAGAAAACTTTCCCTTCGAAAGTCACCGAGTTCATTTTACTGTAAAGAAAATTGCGTATTATTGATTATCATAGATTTGTCGCTAATCGATCAATTTTGTAGATGGATTCTAAAATTCGGTAGTAATTACTAACACTTATAAATTATTCGGTAAATATTCATCGATAATTAATGAATGAAAAGTTCTAGTCATTGGCAAAAATCTGATTAGAATTTTCTTCCTTCTATTCCTCTTTTTCTTTTTTTTTTTCTTTTTCCTCCCCTCCTTGTTGTGCCTCCACCATCGTTGTCACATCCATCGTCATCGTCGCCTTCGCGTTGTAACTGCACCTCCACCTCACGTCATTCTTGTGTTATCGTCGCACTTAAGATAATTAATTATTATATTTAAAAAGATCAAAATAAAATTATTTTTTAATGTAATTTTGTTCAAGATTAATTGATTCATGTTTTAAATTTTGACACATTAGGATACTAAAAAATTTAGAGAGAAACCACAAAAAAAAAAATGTACAAGCATCATTAAAATCATATCCTCTAGTTGTTTTGGTAATAATAAATTATTGTAGACAAACATTTAACTAAATTTTTTCTTCTCATTCAAATAATATATTTTTCACTTTATTTCTTTTTCTTTTTTCTTTTTTTCTTTCTCTACTCATTTACTTTCAACCCTTTGTTGGAAACAAATAATAACTATTTGATTTTGGGAGTTTTAGTTTTTTGTATTACTTTCGTTTTTCTTAACACTTTATATTTTTCGTAAAACATAATAATCATGTTCAAATAAATAATATATCATATTTTGAAGTGATCAAACTATAAAAAATAAATTAAAATGTTAGATTGATCCAACTTGAATGTAAATTACATATATTACCACACTCTAAGAGAGACTGAGTCATTTTTATTTCACATAAATTTATACATATTTGATAAAAAAAAAAAAAAAAATAGATATAACATAAGATGAGTAGTAGCTTTCAACAAGCTTTCATTTCACTAGCTTGTTTAGTTCATTGAACCAGACCAAATTATTATACTTCTTTTTAGACATCAAATTAAAGAGTTCATTCTGTTTTTTTAAATTTTGAATGATTAAAATAAAATTATTAATAAAAAATATGTTCATCTTTTGTTCTTATTCTCTTAGCAATTAATATCCCCTCTCGACCCACCCTAAAACCTCCTTTCTTAATTTATGGCACACACTAAAGTTTTTTTCCCCCTCATGTTACTTGCACATTTTATTTTTATTCAAAATTAATTAAATTCCTGTCTAAAATTAACAATACAAATATTAAATAGGATGTAGATGACTAATAAACACGCATTAATATTATAGATAAAAATAATTAAAATACATTTTGTAAATGCAAATATCGTATTTTGTAAATACAAATATCATATTATATATACCATATAAGTAAAAAAGAAAATCGTATTAAAAATTGTGTTATGAACCACCGAATATCTTAATGGTCAACCTATAAAATTTTATGTCTCACACCAACCTAACATGTTATCTAGTCATTAAGCGTACATTGCCAAGAAAATGTAAAATAAAATAAAATTCAATCTTAAATTCAATACATAATTTAAAATTGAGATAATAAGAAGGCACCATTCAAGTGGATAATTTTTTATATCTAAAACCATAGACATTTAGCGCACAATGCGAGGGGAAGAAACACACCAGAAACATTTTTTAATGAGTTAAGGGTCCACGATAAAATAAAATTTGACGTAACTTTAACCTAAAGTCTTTAACATAATGTTATTTAATTTATCCATTTTTATATAATATGAAACTCCAACAACCCATAAAATATTATTAATATAATTAATGCAAAAAGTGTTAAACTTTGGATTTTGAATTTAAATCTCATCTTATAGAAATTAGCAAGTTAAACAACATTAAATAAAAATAAATCTATAACATATTAATTAAGATTTTAAGTGGTAGATAAAATTGAATTTATCTTTATGTTATTGGTCTCTAACCTATTACTAAATATTTTTTCTAATATTTCTCTCTTTAATTGTTCAACAAAGATAACTTTTCTACTCATGAATATTTTACTGTAATAATGAAAAAAAAAATCAAATAACTGAATCAAACTTATAAATCACTTATATGTCAAACCTTTTGTAATCGTCAACCAGACATACGAGTTATCATCAATCAATTGGTTATTGGATAAAAATCTCTAATTTTATAATAGATTCTTATAATATGAAAATTCAACCTAATTTAATTTTTTATAACCAATTCTCAAAAATAAAAAAATAAAAAATCCTTTATATTGAGAAACGAATTTTATTTATTCTTATTTTAATTTTATAAAATTGATTTGTAAAATAAGATTTATTTGTACTTATCTGAAGTGGTAAAATTTACAATAATTTATATTCTTTTAACTCAAATATAGTTAGAAATGTCAAAAAAATTTGTATCCGCAGATAAAATCCGTAGGTAGAAAATAGATATTGTAGATGAATATCTGCAGGTAACGGGTACAACCTCCGAGTAATGAGTATATGTATCTTTTATACATGCATGTTAACGAGGCGGGTACAAGTATTATCCATAAATATCCATACTCACTATACTATAATCTAAATTAAAAATGGACATAATTAAAATATTAACACATTGATCTTGAATGAGTTATTTTTTTTCAATTAGCTTTTAAAAAATTTCAATTTCTTTGTAAACTATCATTCAACACTATTTAAATATTTAAATAAATTATTTAAACTTTGTTTGAAATTTATGAATGTTATATATTATATTTTATTTAAATTTATGGTTCAAATATATTATTAAATATTTTATTTTATTTGTTTAAATATTTGAGAGTACCTGTACATATTCGCAGATATTTAACAAATATGCGGTACTCATAAAATACATACCTATACAAAACAGAAATAAATACGAAATGAATATTATCTAACAAGTAGGACAGAGATTCGTTGTATCATTGTAAAAAGAAAATTTCCATAAAGTTAGTGAATTGTGTAATAGTTTTAATAAAGTAGTAATAGTAGGAGTTGGAATGGCATGGGTGGAATTTTGGTGTTTGGAAGTCTCTAGATCTGCATAGAAAAGAGAGACTATGCTTGCTTTGCTTCAAGAGTGTGTTGTTGTGTTCACATGATGTGTCGGTGCCAATTGCTCAATTCATTTTACCTTCACCAAATTTACCTTCTTCATTATATAATATTTAGTACAAACCTCATTGTGTCTCTCTTTCTTTTTGTAGTTTCAATTCACCACCGCTTATCAATGGATTCTTCCTTTCTGTTTTTTTCAACAAACATCTGTAACAGAAAATAAACCAACTATTGTTTGCTTTCCTTCTTTTAAGATTCGGTAGTTCCTAAGTCCATTCTCTGCCTTAAATACCGTACTTCAGATATTCAGTCTTTGTCATGCATAACATTTTTTCTTTTCTTGAATCTTTTCTTAGTTATTTTGGTAAAACATAACTTTGGTTTGCAAAATAAAAATGCATAATTTTAAACTTATCTTAAATAAGCATAAACTACGTTATCTCATTTTCTTAATAAAAGAAGGAGAATTTTAAGTAACAATCAAATATTTATTTACAGAAGACTCTCTTAACACTTTTTACATTTTTATCAAGACTCATGATAGACATATAAAAATGACAAAAATATTTGTTGTCGTAGATATCTACGGATAAAATTTACGACGGATAGTTAATATATATGAGTATTTGTTATTCTTAAATAATGGGTAACAAATATTTTAATATTCATTCATAACGGGTTAGATGCGAATATCATACTATTTGTACATGTGGCTATTCCTTACTGCACAAAATTAAAATTAAAATGTAATTTATGTTTTATTAAGTTAAATTTAATTTATATTTTATTATATTACATCTAATTTAGATTTAGATTTAATTTATATTTTTTTGTAATTTTATTTAAATTAAAATTTAAAAATTTATAAAATATTCACGGGTATTCACCGGTACCTACGAGTTTTAAAATACTCGTTGGTATTTTTTTAAACAGATACCCGACAGGTAATCTGACGGGTTGCGAGTGGATTGTTTTGTTCTAGGTCAGATTGCGGGTAAGCACTATTCGTGTCTAACCCGACCCGTTGCCTTCATTTATCACTAAATATATTACCTTCTCAACTATGTTGACATTCCAATAAATATTTATCATTTGTCATCACATGAAAAATATTATCAAAAATTATAAAAAAATATTATAAGAATCATGAGGGAACCACACCAATACTCATTATAGAAATATAAGAGTAAGCTCATACAGAAATATAAGAGCAAACCCATACAAGAAGTCTATGTTAATACTAGAGACATCTTAGGATACGAAGTAAAAGTTCTTCTCTTAATCAATCTTAAATTAACTAACTTATCAACATAATAAGTATCCTATCAAAAAATATGAGAGACTCTAAATTTTATATCCCTACAAAACTTCAAACATTTCCTCCACCAGACTCTAATCATCCAAGGCACAATCAGAAAAAATTCTCTTAATACTTAAAATAGCAAAAATTTTAGAATAATAATAGTGAAAAAAAATTATTCAACGTGTATTCTCTTTTATTACGATGTGTTTATTTAAAAGTTCTTTGACCTCCATGAATAAAGCTTAACAACATAAAAAGTATATATTTCATTGTACTATATTGTTTTAGATTCTCTGTCCAATTCTCAACCAATGAGGTTTTGAGTGTTGAGTTATTGGATTTAACTTCAACATTTGAAACAATGGAATATACTCCAATATGAGTATCAAGATCATTTTTCACTACAAAATAAAAAAAATATTTTTACCAGAGGTTATTTATGGCATTTCCGAGGGTTTTAACCCCCGTTAAAAGAGTTATCGACGACTTATTTTTCCCCTAGAAAAATTAGCGTCGTTAATGGATTACCGACGATTTTGATTAACCCCTGGTAAAGCAGCACTTACCAGCGGTTTCAAAACTCCTGGTATTTATGGACAGTTTTGAAACCCATGGTATTTACCGACAGTTTTAAATCCCTGGTACTCACGGGAGGTTTTGAAACCACTAGTAATTACCGGCGATTTTGAAACCCCTGGTAATTACCTGCGATTTTGAAACCCCTGGTAATACTAGTGGGTTTGAAACCCTTGATATCTATTTGCGGATTTGGAACCCTGGTATTTCCTCCTTGTATGCAGTTTTAAATCCTTTAAACTGTGTGAAATCCTTACAAAAACCCCTACAATTAAACCTCTCTATCAAACTGATCATTTTAAACCCATTCTTCCCTTCACTATTCTCATTATTACCATTAATATTAACATTACCATTACTATTGATACTATTAATGCTCTCCTATAGCATCGCTTTCTTTGCTTCAAGGTCATCCTTCAAGCCCACCCTTTGCCATGCCTACTTTTTGCTAGTACATAGATTTAATTTAAATGCTTTGTGATTTAAGTTTAAATTGAATGTAGGTTTTCACTTGCATTTTTGGTAATATTCTTAATGACCTGGAAGGATAACACCAAAAATCCTAAACTCCTAAACTTCTATTTTTTGCACCATCAAAGTACATCAAAGGATAAGTAGGCACACACAACGAAATATGCAAATAGCAGAAAAAGAAAGCACTAAAAGAGTAGAAAACCTGATATGAAAAGAGGAGCACGAAAAGAAAGTAGCAATGGCATGACTACTTGACAGTGGCAAAATCGAACACACTCCGATTGCATTGGCTATGGCACGGTTACTTAGCGGTGGCAAAATCGCACGCAGTGACAAAATCAAAAAGAGAAACGATATTAGGGAAAAATCGATAGTAAAAAATTGAACGCAGTGGCAAATGAAATGAAAACGAAACCGAGATTGAAATGCTAGAAGACGAAATAGGGAGATCGAAAGAGAAAAATTGAAGACGGAATAGGAAGATGAAGTATGAAAACGAAATTGGAAGCAAGGGAGAGCAATCTTCGTTACCTCAAGCTTCATTACGTAGAACTTTCCATGAAACAGTGAGGAAGAACAGTGGAGAAGGATGTGCAACGGTAGAGAGTGGAGAACGATCTTTTCCTTTGAGACACGACCACGCAAAAAAGGAAAGTAGTATTGCACCTCCTGAGACACTAGTGTTTTTGAAACATTAAAAATTACAAAAGAAAAAAAAATTAAACAAAATTTTTAAATTTAAATTTTATGGGGTTCTTTAAAAAAACTTTGGTACTTAACTGAAGTTTCTTAAACCTTTGATATATTGTATTTTACTGAAGGTTATAATAACCTCAACTAATTAACCCCTCCTAAAATTATCTAAAATTAAATATTTTTGTAATATTTGTACGACTATTACTTCATATTCTCTTTATTATATAGAAGAGAAAACTTTGATATATGGTATTTTAAATGTTGTTTTACTTACTTTTAATTAGATCGAAATTTCATTTCAATAATATGTTTAGTTTAAAATTAAGTTTTATTAGGTAAATAATTGAGATCTCTCGATCCATTCTTAATATAGAAACTAAATATCCCAACTTAAAATTAAATCAGTACAATTAAAAGTTAGGTTAAATCATTCTATAGGTCCCCATAATTTATAGACAAATATTAGAATTGTTATAATTTTTTTTTAAATTTTATATTTGAATTTATAAAGTTTTTATTTTTAAAGCAACTCTAACATTTATCTATAAATTATGGATATATAAATATTTAAAATAAAATTTAAATAAATATTAGTGCAAAATATACATTTAAATAAATTTAATTTTGTTAAGAATATCAATTATAATAAAAATACCATTGTAAATTTATATAAAAATTAAATCTAGGGACTATATTGAGACTTTTCACATCCAGTATTGACACGTGGCACTACCACTGCCACATCACACTGTCTCTGCCACGTGGCACAATGTCAGATTGACACGTGGCAATTTTAATTTTTTTTAAAAAAAATTAAAAAAAAAATTAAAAATTAAAAAAAAATTAAAAAAAAAATTAAAAAAAGTCAAAAAATCACGTGCTGACACGTGGCACATAATTAGCACCGTTACTGGTCAACTAACAGAAAGGAACCAATTGCAACAAATTTTCAAAAATAGGGACTCAATTGAGTCAAATAAAAATGAGGGGACCTACTTGAGATTTCGCTACAAAAATGGGAACCTATGGAATGATTTAACCTAAAAGTTAAATTGACATACGTTTAGATTTTAATATAATATTAGGTCACAGTAGCCACCTGATAAAGGTTTACTAAAAAAAAGTCTATTAAAATAATATAAATAAATAAAAACTACAAATAAAATCCTGTTTATTGATTATATATTTATTATCTCATCCAATATTTTATCCTACGTTGATATTAGATCTGTTCGATATTCTTAAAATTCAATCTCAAAAACCTTTAGATGATTGCTATAGTACTTTGGGTTACAGCTAGATGGAGAAAACTATAAAAAAAATCTTTACATAAAAAAAATAGCAGGCTATAACATTTATCCCAAAATAATTACGACTATTTAAATATACAAAATTAACATAATCTTTAAATTTTTACTTTTTCCAAATAAAAAAGGATATTTGTAAAACAACTTTTTAAAAATAAAATATAGATAAAATTATTTATATGAATCCAACAAAAAATTAAAAGTAATATTACGTATTTTTATTCACACAAAAAAAAATCAGAATAATTAAAAGAAAACAATGAATTGCTGATGAATACATATACATCACAATGTCTCACTTTCTTTCTCTCACTCGTGTTTTTTCTTTGTTTCAATTTTCCACTTCTAGTCAATTTGATGGGAAATGTATGAGTGCATTTTTTTGTTTTTGCTGATCAGAAAATGTATGAATACATAACTGAAACTTTTGTTCTTTGTATAAAAATTTAACTCAACGAAAACAAGTAAGTTAAACAAAAAATAAAAAAGTGAATAATTATTTTAGCTTGATTTATTTTGCAATGAAAAAAATAACAAGAACCTTATTATAAGTTTACAAAAAGGAAATGAAAAGAGGAAAAAAAAAAAGGAATGACAATAACATGGACCAATCTTTCAGATTGACAAGTAATGATCTTATAGAGTGGGCTTGGGCCTGCTTGATCGATCTTACAATCTTAATAAAATTTGAGAAATTTCTTCCTGCACCTCCATATGTCTGTGATGAAAATGACATATATAACCTCCATTGGAAAATGATATAAAACCCTAATGTTCTCTCGTATTTCAAAGCACGAGTGGAGGATAGAGATGTAACAAGGATAGTGATAACAATGATATTTTAATATTTTTTTAATGGGGTGGAAGAAAAAAAAATGACCAAATTTTTATCTCCTTTTTTATTTGTACATAAAACCATTTTTTATATCCCCTTTCGAAAAAAAAAAACAAGTATTATCCCCTTCTTTACATGCACTACATTGCAATATAACCATTCCGAACACTCTTCCAAAATGTGTTTTTAGGAATATTTTCTAAAAGAAGTATATTTCGGAACATATTCATGTTTTCTTTGCATTTTAAATGGTTAAGAAAATAAAAATAGGCCCAGAAAGAATATTTTATGAAACAAAAAAATAAAAAATATTCTAAAATAAATATTCCAAAATAATGATTATTCCACAACCTTCAATGATAGTCTTTGCACTGAAAAGGAGTGAAAAACCTCAATGTGCATATAATTAGCTAAGTACGAAAGATATCAGATGGTACATGCATATTTGAGACTAACTGTTACGGTAAATTCAATTCAAAAAATCATTTTCAAAACTCATAATTAATTTTAAAATTTATTTTATATAGATTATTGCATTGATCCAAAATTATTTTATAAGTATATAATTTTAATATGTATTAAAACATAAACCATTCTAGCATTTATTTTATGATTCGTTTTATAAAGTTTTACACACACAATGTCTACAATATATATTTATAATTCAACTGTTGAACAAATTAAGACTTTCATTTAGATAGTCTTTGATTGCTATAATTCCAAAAATATGATAAGAAAAACACTGTTAAAAATTCACTGTAATATAAAAAGTTACACAATTCAAAAGAAAGGAAAAAACCTTTTAGAAATTTCTGATTTTGTTTTACAATATACGGCTCAAATTGTAAACATTTTCTTATTAAAAATAATTAAAATCTCTAAATATATTTTTCATAACCATGTTTCTTAAATACTTCCATGTTTTTAGTTGAGCTCGGACATTCCTGACATTTATCCCAAAATCACATTTTGTTTGTCAATCTAATTCTTAAATTTGGATTTAAAATATTTTTCATTTCAAATTTTAATACTCAAATCCTCATATATTTTGATTTAAAATTTAATATATATAATTTTTTTAATCTAAAAATATTACATTTTTTATTTTTAACTTAATATGTATATTTTTTTAATCCAACAATATTACATTTTTTATATATGTTAAACGATATTTTAAACTATTGTTCCAAATTTAAAAATTTGAAAATGTCAAACATTATAAATAATTTTAACATCAGCTTTTTGACACATAAAAAACGTAATGTACTCAAATTTAGTATAACGATAAATTTTAATTTTACGTTAAAATAATTTAAAATCTAAAAACATATTTTTCTTTAAAATCAAACGTAATACACTCATATTTTGTTTTATTATTATTTTGAGAGGTGAGTTTACTTCCATAAGAAGCATGTCCATATGCAATGCAAAAAGAAGAAAGATGAAAGACTATATCTTTGTCAGACTGCCAAATCAATCACTCACTTTGCAAATTTCATTATTCTTTATCATTCAATCATCTTCTTTTGCATATGGAATCGACCACACAACTTTTCATCTTAACTTATTGTTAGGTATACCCTCATTCTTCAACTTAACATTTTAGGTGAGAATTTCCCTAAATATTCTTTTACATAACAATAATAAATGCTTTTTGAACGTTTGTTAACCTTGTTTACTATATACATATTATTTTCAAAAAGTGTGTGGAGAAGTTTAATGGAATGTGTATCACAACATGAGTGAAAATTTTAATTGTAATAAGTGAATATGGACTCTTTAATAAATAAGATTAACCGTTGTTCTGATTAATTAAAGGGTTAAATATATTTTTGGTCCCTCAAGTTTAAGTGAAATTTAGAATTAATTACTCTTCCAAATTTTTGACTAATCTAGTTTTTTATTTTTCAAAATGCGTGAATTTAGTCATTTTAACAAAAAATTCGTTAAGTTTATCTGACGTTTCGTTTCAAGCACATTTCATGATAGTATTTGAATTGTTTACACTGTTTGACACATTTTTGCTTTAATGTTAACTCAAATATTATCATAAAATGCGTTTATAATATCAAATAAACTTAACAAAATCTGGTAAGAAGGACTAAATCTACGCATTTCAAAAGATGAAGAACTAAATTAGTATAAATTTTCGAAGAAAGACTAATTTCAAAATTCATTGAAACTTGAGAGACAAAAATAATTATTTAACCCTTAATTAAATGATGAAAAAAGTTAGTCTAATTTTAACAAAGAAGCTATCAGTTGTCATTTTATTTTTGTTTGTTAAACTACTTAATCGAGTCGAATGAATTTATAGTTTTAAAATTTATGTTAATTTTGAAAGAGAGATAATTAGGGGTGGCAAAACGGGCTGGGCCCAACGGGCCAGCCCGTCAGCCCGTGCTAAAAGGAACGGGCTGGGTTGAAGATTTCAACCCGTCAGCCCGTTCTGGCCCGTCCCGTCCAGCCCGTCAACTTG
>Ga0214544_1005152_pt1 | contig 25658 bp, 13 predicted proteins | sample CNSS3metaG_FD_160074 | JGI IMG/M metagenome (GOLD analysis project Ga0214544, IMG submission 160074) | Root nodule microbial communities from cowpea collected in UCLA plant growth center, Los Angeles, California, USA - CNSS3 | ecosystem: Host-associated > Plants > Roots > Nodule | place: USA... | reverse complement strand
ACACACAAAATAAGAAAAAAAAAAAAAAAAAAAATATATATATATATATATATATATATATATATATATATATATATATATAATGTTGGTAAAAACCTAGACTTGCAATCATATCAATTTGGTTTTTTTGCTTTATCTGGTTCCTGGATAACACATAGATGTCAATTAATTCATATTTTTCGTTAACACCAACGCATTATAATTGATATCTTTCATTGCATTTATGAACCATATTTAAGAGACTTATGACTATGTCTAAACAAACAAATTATTTGGATATCCTTCCATTCATACATCATTCGAAACATATATTTCTACAATCTGTGCATTCACACTTTCAAATTTCAAGTTCAGAACTATAATTGCTAAAATCAAGTTTTCATCCAAATTTCATCATTTCAAGAAAGTTATCAATAATTTTTTATGAAAATAAAAATGTAATGATAGAAGAAAACAATTACTGTTTAAAATTTAAAGAAAAAAAATCATAAAATGTTATAGAAAAACTCAATATATATTTTCTTACCCTAAATATAGTTGGACATATATTATTATTATTATTATTATTATTATTTTCATACATATAAAAAAGAATACTTGTATGCTTTTTATGAACAAAAATTTGTATGCTTTATTTTTCTTATCAAGGATTTTTTTTGTTATGTAAATAAATTTTAAAATTATTTTACAACAAATCAAATTTATATTACAATGTTTTCGCACAATACAATTTAACATTAATATTGCAATGGGTTATGTTTTTATGATAATATAAGTGTATGAATTAAGTTTAAAAGAATAATTAAATTTCATTTACGTTTAAGTTTTGTTTAATTTAATGATATATTTTATATGGTATAGTACTTATACTCAATTGGATCAGTGATCGATTTCTAGGTTTCGCCGTAAATCTAGTTGGTTACTTCCAATTACGTAAATCAATAGTTCAAACTGCACTCAAAGGTAGGACATTTCCCATTTTGATAGAAACTTCTGTACCAGAAACAATGGTATCTCCAATTATAGCCCCTCTGGGGTGTAAAATATATTTTTTCTCACCATCCCCATAGTGTATGAGACAAATGGATGCATTTCGATTAGGATGAAGAAAGTAAATAAAGTTGGTAGCAGTGCTTCACTACAAGAAAACTCTCAAATAATAATTAATTTTAGTGACAAAAAATTATTAATTATTATAATGACCAATTTAAATATCAATTTATAAAATAAAAAAAAAATATTAATTACTAAAATAGTCAGTATAATGAATAAAAAATTATAATTAACTGTTAAATTGCTCACTAATTAATTAAAGATTAATTTAGAAATTAATTCTTTTGGTAGCTAAAATCTTGGTAGCTAATATTTAGTGACCAATTTATAAATTAATTTCTTTGATAGCCAAAATCATAGTAGCTAAATTTTAGTGACTAATTTAAAGACCAATTATAATTTTTTATTTATAATAGTGACTATTTTAGTAACCAATAAATTTTTATTTTATAAATTGATATCTAAATTAATCACAATAGTAACTAACAATTTTTTGTCACTAAAATTAGTTATTAATAAATAATTTTCTTATAGTATTTGGACTGAAGATAAAAAATAATTACGAAAATAAAACTGTGGTGTGAGTGTAGAAAATGGGGATACCATAAGAAAGTTTCCACTTTTCTTCTTCCAATAAATAAATTCAGTCCATCTTTCTCTTTCTCGTATTTTCCTTTCTTCTTCTTTTTTCTCTTATAAGCTCATCTTAGTTATGGTTTTCTCCTTTCTCCCTTACTTTTTTTTCCTTACCTTGTATATGGATAAGATATTTTAATAATTCCAATAAATTAAAATACATGATATTTAAATTTTTATAATTATTTTTTTTTCATTTCTTAAATAATTTGTTTGGATGAAGCATATCAAATACCTCAAATTTTATTTTATTTTTGTTAAAATAAAACAATTTAACTTTTCTTTTAAGGCAAAATTCTATTCTAAAAATATTTCATAGCTTGACTCTACACTTTAGCTCGAGTTGACTTAACTTGACTTTTGGCTTAGGCCAACTCATCTCGAGTTGTCTTGACTGTGAGATTGGGATGAGTCTTCTCGAACTTCAACTTGAGTCATCTCATCTCAACTCTAGGCTCGAAACAACATGTCTCAACCTACGACCTAGGATAATTCGACTTGACCTTCGGCTTAAACCAACTTATATCAACCTTTATCCTAAACCTAGGAATCACGACCAATGACCTGGACCGACTTGTCTCGACCTTTGGTCCAAGCTAGCATCAGGACTTTTAGTCCAGGATGACTTGTCATGGCCTTTCACTTGGGTTGACTCGTCATGATCTTCGGCCCACGAACACATCCAAACCTTCGCCCCCGAGCCGACTAATTCGTCCTTAACCAAATCAACTCAACATTCGGTATAGGACAAATTAGCTCGAACTTTGACCTGTGGTGACTCATCTTAATCTTTTATATGGGTCAAATTGACTAGACCTTCAACCTAAACCAAATCACTTGGGACAGAATCAGATCAATCTTTGGTCCAAGTCGAGTCGGTTCAACCTTCGGTTCGAGCATAATCAATAAGACCTTTGTTTCGGGCCGAATCAACAAAACCTTCCGGACTAAATTGGCTCGATCTTCTGCCCAAACTGAATTAGCTCGACATTCGGCTCTTCAAACTTTGGCCTCAGCCAAATTGGCTTGACTTTGATGAGCTGAATCGGCTTAACTTTCAACTCAAGCAAAATTAGCTCGACCTTCAGCCCGTGCCAGATTTGCTCTACCTTCGATCTAGTTTAAATCAGCTTGACCTTCTACCCTAGACAAATCAGTTTGGCCCTTAGTCCAAACCAAATCGGCTCGACCTTCAATATGAGCTGATCTGTCTTGATCTTTGCCCCGAATTGACCTAACTCGTCCTTCGGTCCGAGCTAACTCAACTAACCCTTCAATTTGAGTTGGCTCGGCTCGACCTTCGTGAATGGAGTGGGAGAAGTAAAAATAAGTGGACTTTTAATTTTTTTTTTATTTTTTTATGTTGTGTTTGGATGAGACAATGTAATAAAGCAATTCACTTATTTGAAACTTTTTAAATTCTTTGAAGTAAAACAACTTGTTTTGATCAAAAAGTTAAAAGGAAATTAAAACTGAGTAAATTTAAGAAGGTATTTCAAAAAACTAAAATAATAGAATTTGAAATTCACTAAAAATAGAAAAAAATTGAAGTTCCTCAAGTTGTCAAATGTCTTGATGGATGGGCCAAAGATGCAAGGAAAAAGCCAGATGTTTGCTCTGCGTGGTTTTCTACATCAGTTGAGTCTATAACTAGCATAGGAAGGTCTAGAACTAACATAGAAAATAAAAGCTTTTTATATTAGTTGTGTCTATGACGAGTCCATAAATCGACAAAGAAAGGGTTTTTTAATAGACAACACCAAAACGCCTTTTGCTCCACAGGATGCTCTATTTATACCTAGGAACAACACAAGAACGATCAGGACCTACCGTTATGATCACTGACCAACCAAGACTCATATTGATGATTAAAACATCACATGCAACCAAAACAGGGTCACATGCAAGCTAGAACAAAGAAGAACCATAAGAAAATGAGCAAAAGTTCAACTTACACGGTTGAAGAAACTGATCGGATAGAAAAGAAGAGCTCGCCAAGAGGATCACCCTAGCGGTCTCTGATCTTCAAACAAATGAATAGAAGGTGAGAACTTCTATAAGAAGTCAGAGAACTCTAGAAAAGTGATTTCTAGAGAGATGATGTGTTTTTAAAATAATGAAACTCATTTATAACAAAACTATTTATACTAAAACTTTTTAATATTAAAATGATCGAGTCTCACTATTTTAAAACCACTATCAATTCTAAAATGCCAATTTCTAGGGTTTTACATTCTCCCCAACAAGAAAAATTTTCGTCCTCGAAAATCCGCTCATTGGGTAGAAGGAAAACTATGCTCTCCTCATTTTGTCTTGTCTGACTTATTGACCTCAACCCATTAACTAACTAGAAACCTTGCCTTTATGTTATGTGATATGGTGCTCAACAGTGTAGATTGATGTAGTCATTACTCTCAGAGAAACTTCTCAACTTCAAACCTAAAGCTTGAAGGATCCTTTTCTTCCAACTAACCAATTTGTATCTGATATGCCAACTCACCTTCCATATGCCCTCCACTGCCTCTTGTAGGTTTTTACCAAAATATGAAGATAGCCTTAGTCTCAATATAAAACCTATTAGTTACCACCTCACACCATCTGATTCCCTCCTTTAAAGAACACTCAACTGGCTTGACCACACACGACTCTTGACATACCAACAAGAAGTGAGCACTTTTTGTCATCCTATCCACCAGAATCCTCACGACATCATGCTTCTTTTAATGACTTTGACTAGTAGGTAACATAGTCCATAATAATGGTATCCCACTTCTAGACTGGACCCTTTAATTTTTGCAATGACAACACCAAATTCTAACATTCAATCAACACCTCTTAATATTTTAACCTGTAATATTCCTCCATCATACCCGTAGAACCACATCTTTTCTTGACTTGAAATTTCTAGTTTGATCAATACCTAGTAGCCTTATGGTACATCTCAAACTAGGATTGTCCGATTTGCCTTTTTCCCAACCATTTTGAGAAAGCCACTAGTTTTAGTCAGATGACTACACTGATGCAATCTCCTCACAACTTAACTTCCCAACTCAGATTCTCATACTTCTCCACCAATTCTTGCTCTTACCTCGTCAAACCAAGGACTTGAACCCTTTTTTTTTCATTTAAGCTTTTACTATCATTTTCTCACTTCTAGGTTGACACTCCAATTTGAAACCATAACCCAATTCATCTCCTTCTTCTCCTGCCCAACTTCTTTTGTGCAATACCACACTTCTAGCTATTGATGATCATTTAACATTGTTAACCAATCCTCATAAGAAATACACCTTTTGTTATTCTTGAGAACTCGTTGCTGCATCAACCACCAGGTCATGAGCAAGATAGCTCTTCTCTTACACCTCCTACCATTGATATGAATAACCCACCACTATACTGCTGCGCTACTCTGATCCATACACAAACCCATAGTAATGAGATTGGAAAATAATCAATTCACCTTTGAGATTATGTCCCAACCTTGCAAAAGGACAATTCAAATTGACTTTGAATGTGAATCCTTCGATCACCACGAGACATACCACAAACCCGAGCAATTTTCACTTAGCCATAATTGTAGCAAAACCACCATCTCAACTCCAACTCCCTCTAGCACACAACCATGACGCATCCACCATAATTTTGACACTAAAAGGTTATAACCCCAAACGAAACCAAAACCCCTAGTCCAAGCATCGCCTTTGTAACATGTATCTTCGAATTAGATCATTCCTGTTATTCATAATCACTAACTAATACGAACACCCTTTTTAACTACTCTAGACTTTACTTTTCTTTTCTTCCTTTACTATGCTTTGCCATCACTAGCTTTGCCTTTCTCACAAGATCAAACTTAAATATGTGCTTCCTCTTCCAACACTATAAATCCTCTACCTTAGCCCAAGGTCAAATCTTCTTCTCATGTGAACCACTTTCCTTGAAATGCCTGCTATTCTTGACTTTGATGCTGCTATCTGTTGAGAAGATCTAACTACCTCCTATTGATGTTGATCTGGTATAAAACTCTTAATATACTTCTTTTTCATCACATGATTATTTTTTTTACTCAGAAAACCACTTTGCCTGACTAGACTTCCAAGCTCTACCTCATTTTAACCTCCCATTAGATATTTGTCGTCCTTATATACTTCATGGTCTTTAGCCTTCTTAGCTTTAACCTCAAACTTTCAACAACTTTCCATCTCAGAACGCAAACATTGTTGAGATGTAGAATCCAATTGATTTCTCAAACCTTACTACACGTTCTCTTATTCTAACCTTTGAACTCAATTCCTTTTGTAAAACTTGTGGTATACAATCTTAGAACATGTTCTTGCAGCTCCCTCAGCGCAAAGTGTTGCTTCTAAAATTCAACTTCATTTATTAGCCCATTAAACCAAAACTTAGCAATTCCTTGTCCACCGATATACAACCTACCACCACTTCATACCTCTGAGGCAAAAGATTGTCTCAAAGGCCTTACCCAACCCTTACAAAGGTAAGCAGGTCAAGTTTGACTTTGACTCTGCAATCCTCTACCATCACAAACACCGAACATAAACCATAGAGGCGTAAACATGACAAGAAAAGGAATAAAAGACAAAACTCAAAACGATAATTCTAACTCCCTTCTTCCCAAACCTTTAGAATTAAGAAAGGAAAATTATCTCTGATATACTCATGAGTATGCACCCTCATCACTCTATAAAGATATTTTTTGTTCTTAATACTTTCAGTTTCATCAACTAACCACACTATTTTGAACTCTAAAACAAGCTAGACATGACAAACCCACAACCTTCAGGTCATCCTAAAGATGAACTACTCTGATACCATAAATGTAACATCTCAATTTCAGCAACTTAAAATTAATAAACTAGGATGTTTCATCATAATATTCAAAACAAATATCCATTGTATAAAATATATTATTACAGTCTTACAAAAGATAGGACTATAAAATATATCATTTATACAAACCAGCTAACACCAATCAATGCTCTATACACACGTTAACCACTTACTAAAACTCCCAGAAACCTTCCACTAACCTAACAGATGGTTTCCCATTCTCCAAAGGTGCCTCTAAACCTGCAACCTCATCTGCTCCCACCGAATAGGTGATCATCGCAAAAGAAAGACAAACAACAAAAGACACAGAGTGCAAGGGTAAGCTAGTTTATAAAAGAAATAATCATATAACAGATAAACTTGTTACATTATAAAATAGCATATTTCAAGCATTCATAAAAAGAAATACCAAACATATAATTGCATACTCTCTAGACTCAATTATCCGGATTTATGCATTGACTCAGACATAGAAGTTGTGCACCTGTCATAAAAGTGGATTGTGGCAAAAACCCTGGCTCCACTTGGCCTAACGAAAAGTGAATTGTGGCAAAGGCCCTGGCTCCACTTGGCCTAACCAACATGAATCAATTTCTTAATTCCTCAGGACGGGGTTAGTTACTTATGACATCGCCAAATTAGTGGTCTCACCCCTAATCCCGCCATAAGAACCTCCTTCGACTCTCACCACCTAGGCCACAATACTCTATATGAGTTTGTAAGCCTAGTAGAGTATAGGAAAACTTCTGACCAACACATATCCCTAGCCAATGCATAACAACCTACTAGTGAGGACTGCACTTCTTCCTTAGAAGCACAACCCTTATGCAACAAACAATTCAAATCAACTTTCTCATTCCATTCCATTAACATCCACTTTAGCTCTCTTACCATCATCACATTTCCTCAGAATCCAACACTTCAAAACAAAGATACAATCCAACTTTAACCATCTCATACCACTTATTCTCTTTCATACTTATAACCTCATCACTTCTCCATAAAACATACCCACCAATCATACACAACTCATTTATCATTTTCATATATCATAATTCATAATTTCTTGTAACAAGCACTCTATAACATAAATGTTCAAGAACAACTAGTAAAACTTCATAACACAAAGAAAAACATAAATGTCACACTTGATAGAGGGGAGATGACAGTTCATGTTAAAGGTGAAGAAACAAACAGAAGGTTCCACAAGTAACTTGGGGATTTTCCCACAACCCATGGATTTGGCTCCAGTATATAGAATTCACACCAGCGTATTCCACAGGTAACCAGTGGATATTTCTACAACGTGTGGATTCAGCTTCGAGAAGTATATTTCAAATCATACAAGCAAAACAACCATACTCATCACAGATCAAATTCATCAACAAAAATCATTAATTTAGAAAAACACTGCAAAGCAAAACAATACTAGCTTTCCTTACCTGACAAAGCGGCTCAATCAACCTAAACAACTTAACAAACTCAAGGAACACCAAAACCCATTTTGCTCCACATGATGCTCTATCTATACCTAGGAACAACAAAAGAACGATCAGGACCTACCGTTATGATCACTGACCAATCTAGACTCATATTGATGATTAAAACATCACATGCAACCAAAGCAGGGTCACATGCAAGCCAGAACAGAGAAGAACCATAAGAAAATGAGCAGAAGTTCAACTTACACGATTGAAGAAACTGATCATATAGAAAAGAAGAACTCGCCAAGAGGATCACCCTAGCGGTCTCTGATCTTCAAACAGATGAACAAAAGGTGAGAACTTCTAGAGAGAAGTCAGAAAACTCTAAAAAAATGATTTCTAGAGAGATGGTATGTTTTTAAAATAATGAAACTCATTTAGAACAAAACTATTTATACTAAAACCTTTTAATATTAAAATAATCAAGTCTCACTATTTTTAAATCACTATCAATTCTAAAATGCCAATTTTTAGGGTTTTACAAAATATAAACCAATCATTTTTTTTCAATAATGTAAATTAAATCTAAATAAATAAATAAAATGATAATTTCTTAATCAAAGACAATGGCATATGTTATCAAGGAGAATCTGATTCTATTTCTTATTATACTAATAAAGAAAAATATTATGTGTTATGCACAGTGTGTTATTATCCACGCTCACGCAGCAGACATAGCAGTATATTAATATAATAGACTATATAAATACCCACGCAAAAGGCATTTTGGCGGTGGATAGTACAAAAATATACAACGGAATAAGGGCATATTTGACAACTTACAAAAATGACGATTGCGCTTTAGCGGTGCACAACGCACTCCTAGCGATTATTTGAAAGAAGCGCCATTCTCAAAAAAGCAACTACTGTACGATCTACGGCATGCGTATTCGTAGCACCACGCGTCAGCGTAGCAACGGTGGCTGGCACACCTTTCGAGGAACATATAAAACACGAGAATCTGATTGGGCCACGTGCAGCTTCAGGGAAAACCACTAGTGGTTTTTCTGGCCACATAAGCGGTTTCACTGCACCACCCAAAAGCGGTTTTCTCACTTTCCTTATATAGCTACCAAGCTCGTGCTGCTGATGCGCATTCAGCGCTTTGTCTGTTATAACCTACGCCTTCCTCAGTAATCACACTCTTTTCTCTCTTCTGCACAGTTTTTTTTTTTTGTTTTTTCTTCCTTTTCTCTCTTTAAGATTCTCTCTGTCTTTCTCGGAAAATCAATTGCTCTTCCTTCTTCACCACAGCATGTGGATCCAAGCGTCTATTTTCTCTTTCGCAACCGCGTCGGTTTTGATTTTCGCTTTTTATTTTTTGTTGTTCTTATTCGTCTAATTGAAGTATCGGTTGTGGATCTGTTTTGCAGCGAGTGCTTTTCTGAATCGAAGGATCTGATTGTTAGGGTTTGGTATGGGGAGAGGAAAGATCGTGATAAGGAGGATCGATAATTCGACTAGTAGGCAAGTGACGTTCTCGAAACGAAGGAACGGTTTGCTGAAGAAGGCGAAGGAGCTTGCGATCTTGTGCGATGCTGAAGTCGGAGTTATGATTTTCTCCAGCACCGGAAAACTTTACGATTTTGCCAGCTCCAGGTACACGATTCCTCTATCGATCTATTTTTCTTTTTCGTTTTGTGGATGTTGAATGCTGCTGTAGACGCTCTACGAATTCACTGTCAAATTTTGTGCATAAATGTTGAATGTCGTTTGTGTTTTAGCTATTCGTAACGATATTATTATTTTGTTGCTAAAGATATTAGCACAAGCCATATAATGTTTGAAAAACCGTTCCCGTTATGGTGTAGTTAATGGTTAATTTAATTAGAACTAACGAAAGGACTTCGTTAGGTTAGGCACGAGCTGCCTTTCATTCAAGCACAGAAGGTTTAGAATTTTAAGAACGACGACGTCCGGTGCTTACTCATACAATTAGTAACAATAACGGCAATATATAGGTAGTGCTATTTTGGATTCCACTGCGGTGACCGTGTTATTGGGTTACGTTCTCTATAGGCTTTAATACTGTTGTTTTTTTGCTGGAGATTATAATTGATAGAAGTGACGGGATGGCTAATTAATATTATTATAGCAGTAAAAGCGCTTGCATAATTAAGCAGAGCGGTGTTTTCTTCAAAGATGAAGTGGGTTTGGAAATTAGAATAGTTGAGTTGGATGAAAAAAATAGCGGTGCCGAGTAATCTTATCACAGTTCTGAAGTGCTGAAGGGGCCCACCGGAAACCTAAGTTGTGTTCTATAAGAAGACTTGAGATGTTTATCAGTGAGATAAAGAGACCACTTGGATTGTATTGGGTTGGAAGTTGAATGAGCTTGTGCGTCTAGTGTTGTAGGTTTGAGCTGGTGAAAATTTCGTGTCATATCTCTAAAGCATTTTTTAATTATACCAAGTTATGTTGTATTTATACATTCGTAAGCTTGTCCTAGGCAATCTTTCCATGGAGAAATTATTTGATGAACTTGAATCACATAATGTAGGTTAATCTCGGTATAATATGTAAACATAGTATCATTAGTTTTTATAAAATAAAAAATTTATGTATATGTCATATAAAAGGTAGTTAGATCATAAATAAATGATGATAGTGTCTTATCTAATAATTTCTCCATTTTATATATTGATTTAAATTGGAGAAAAACACACTTATTAGTACAGGTTAGCTTCCATTTCCTGATAAGACATCCAAGTGGAACACCTGAGTATAATCTCTTTTTTTACCAGCGGAAAATGAGAAGATTTTTCACTTTATACACTATATTATATATACTTTCTATTTTTTTTTCTTGTTCTATTATATTATTTATTATATATACCTTTAGTTGTCTTTTTCCCCCTCTGGACAGATTAAATTGGGTTGGGTACTGGCAACTTTTATTATATCAAAGATCTTAACCTCATTTTATATTGTCTCGCCCATTAAATATATTATTTTTCTATTTTCAATTTTATATTTTATATTTTTTTTATGTGGAAATATACCTAAAAATATGTTTTTATGGAAAGGATTAAAAAAAAGTAAAAGGAAAAATATTAAAATTTACAAGACTCTATGTTCTTTTACTTATATTAGTTTTTCTTTACATAATCTTTTATGTTTAAAAGTCCAATTTTATATATTAATCACTGTTTTACTCTCTCTCTTTATATATATATATATATATATATATATATATATATATATATATATATATATTAAATTTTTACTTAAGTATAGTGTTTTTTTAAGGATTAAATATATTTTTTGTACCTTAACTTTTGTTGAAATTTGAAAATAGTCCATTTTTGAAACTTTGAACTAGTTTTGTCCTTCATCTTTACAAATGTGTGGATTTAGTCATTTTAACCAAATTTTGTTAAATTTATTTGATGTTTCATATGCATTTCATGATTGAATTTGAGTTGTTTATACTGTTTGACACATTTTTACTTTAATGTTAAGTCAAATACTATTATCAACCATGTTTGAGATTTCATGATTGAATTTGGTTAAAAGAACTAAATTCACGTATTTCGAAAGATGAGGGACTAAATTGATTCAGAGTTTTAAGGAGGGATTAATTTCAAATTTCACTGAAAGTTAGATGACCAAAAACATATTTAATCCTATTTTTAAATAGGCCAAGATGAAAAAGATCTAAATTAAATATAAATTATGACTTTACAATAAAGTATTTAGATAAGTTATAAATTTATTCTTTAAAAAAGTTTATAAACCTAATTCCTTTTCCTGTAAAAATGCTTAATTTATAATGGTATACATGATATATGACCTTAATATATTATAAAATCAATATAATAATAACATAAATAGAAAAGTATTTACATTTTATAAATAATTTGACATTTTAAAACATGAAACCTTTTGTTTTGATCTTCAGATTTTAATTAAATAAGTTTCTATACAAAAATTTAACAAACTTTATTTTTTAATAATTGGGATAACCCAATTTAATGTAAGGTAACGATTTGTTTATTTAAATCACTCCATAAAAGAATTAGAAAAAAAAAATGAATCGATCTGACACGATAAATCTAGAAGTTGATATAGGATGAATTTGGGGAAAAATAAAAAATATATATATATTTAGGAGGATTTAGTGAGAAACTTGATGTTACTTATTTTGAGGGATTGAGAGGTGATACATAGAAAAGAAAATAGATAAAAATTAAATATTACACATTTGTCTTTATGGTTAAAAATAATATTAAATAAAGATTTGATGAGTTAAAATTAAATTAAAAAAAGATGTTGATGATTAATTTTTAAATTAAAAATTAATACATGTAATTAATTAAAAATAAAGTGTCTTTGGTATAAAAAAGAAGTTTAATAGATAAAAATGGTAAACAACAATTTTGTCTTTGAGTGGTTAAATTAATACAAAATTAAATGGTACTAGTTGAAATGAAATTAAAAAAAAAAATCAACACGTAACAAAAGGCTCTCAAAACTTATGGATATGGAGCATGGGAATTAGTTCCATGGGAACTAGAACCGATTCTCTAAACAATGTCTGTCCACCTACTTCGAGAGAACCAGTTTCCTGATGAAGACCCAAGCCATAGAATTGGTTCCACCACCAGAACCAATACCCCCTCACCACACAAATCCATGCAATTCCAGAGAACCAACCCCGAATCCCCCCTCTCACGCGAAAACCAACCACCCTTCCCTCCTTCGACCCACATCCATGGCCCACAATGAAAAGCAAACCAAAAAGTGAGGTTTTTGAACGTGAAATTATACATAATGTGTAGAGTAATTTCATAAAAAAACACTCACCCACACATCCCATCCCCAAAGCGAAGATGATATCTCCCACCCATCCTTCAAATCATTGATCACATTCATGCGCAAATCTGCTGCTGAAAGTAACGTGTGAATCACTCATCATTCTCTCTGTTGGAAAGTAAATACTTGAAACTGAACACACTTATAGAATATGGTAAAATTCATGACTATTTTTTGTAGTCTCATAATGACAATTAAAATTTAAGAGCTCACATTGTTTTTTGTCTGTGATAAAATTCATTGAGTTTTTAACTTACTTTCAGTTGACCACTCAATTGGTATACCTCCTTTAGAGTTCTACAAAAAAATGTTCTTAAGTGTAAGTAACACATTAAAATCATATTTCTTTAAGGAAATAAAAATGTTCACTGTGTTTGAGACCTACTATGATGAAATTCGTGTCATTGTATGGTTGTGAATCTGTGAATAATTTATAATTATAGTATAACTGCTTTGCATTGATCCTTTTTCTTTCTTTTATATAACAAATACTGAATGTATTTTGAATTTTCAAAATATTAAATACATTTATATTTTCATTGGTAATATAATTGTAAGATAACTAGTTGAAAGATATATATAGTTTTATCTTGATATAGTGTGATGAGCTATTGTACAATATTGTTTACTTGTACAGGATATACTATGAATAAAAGAAAATGCACTTTTTTTTTTATCAAATGTATTTTCCACTCTAACTATATACTGGAATTGAAGTGTTTACATTTTGAATGGCATCTGTTTAACTTATATATAGGTTCTTACAACATTGAATGGTTAAGTGGAGATTCAATTTTAATTGTTTTAAATACAATAGTAACCTGTGAAAGTTAATTTTCTCTTAAAAGTTGTTAACCTAACTTTTTGAATTAATTTTTTGTACCACATAAAGTTAAATAATAAATATAAAATAGTGGAAAAAATAAGTTGATATGATTTTATATATTTTATTTTATAAAAAATATATTTTGAAGCAATTATAGTTTCGTGTTTCAATGATATTGAGCTCCTATTATTTTTATTAAAATTAAAAAAAATGAAAAGTAAGGAAATAATTAAATATTTTTATATTTTTATTAAAACAAAATTTAAATGATGATTTTTTAAAAGGTTATTAATTTTAATAAACAAATTTGAATAATTTATGACATGTCTTTTTAATAGAAAATTTTAAAAGAAATTAAAATTCTAAAAATTTATAAAAATAATGATTTTTTTTAACAATTTGATACCTCAAAATTATATAAATTCTAAATTTATTTTGGAAAAAAAAAACTAAGAATTTGAAATTTGTCGCACTTGAAATTTGTCGCACTCTCTTTTTTAAAATTCATATATCTTCCTTTTATTTTTTTATTTTTTCAATTTGACTTTATTCGAGTTTGGTTTCAGTCTAGATGTTATTGATTAGGCTAAGTTGGTCATTTTCGATTATCATTGTTAAACTTATGATGTGCGATATATTTTTCATTCCACACCAGTTAGAATTTTTATTTGTCAGCATCAACCATGTTTAAGTTGATATTTACCTAAATTGTGATGGATGTCAACTAAATTTTCTCATTTGGAGTTTGTATTGTTTTTTTTCTTCTTAATATCTGCAAAGTTGAAATAGTAATTTTGTATTTGGTAATTTTTTTATATTAATTAATATTTTATATTCAGACAAGGAAATCAAAATTTAATAAATTAGAATTATCTTATTGAAATAAGAAATTTAAATGATTCAAATTAAAGTGATTTAAATTTAAATTTAATATATTTTAATTTCTTGAAGAGTGAAATATTCTTATTCAAACACAGTATGTTGGTGAAAAAACATAATATATTTTAAAGATAATATAAATAAGATATGGGTTAAAGAACATAATATGTTGGTGAGATAAATTCATTTACTAAACATATTTGTGGTCAAACAAATTAATTAGCTAGTTGATTTGTGATACTTGAAAATAATATAATCACCACTTATCTTTGTCCTAAATGTTTATGATCATGATGCAAAATTAGAGTTACTGAAGTTGACTGGTGATATGTAAACTTGTTTTACTCTCTTTTTCTTTCCAAATGGTGCAAAATTAATACTTTCTCTATATATAACAAAATACTCTCTACTTGGCTTAAAGTTGAAGAGAATAGACTTTACAAGTTTAAGCTTTGTAGACACATATTGAGAGTTTAACCCAATACATCTCTCTTACAACTATCTGGAAGTGATAACCAATATAACAATGTAATAACAAATATACTATATTTCTTGAGTGTAGTTTTCTCTACCTCAATAATTAGTTGGTTGTATAAACATAAAGTAGTCCTCGATATTCTCCATTATTATTAGCACAAACATATTTCAACTTCTTTTTTTATTGTCTCTCGACCAAATGCATTAACTTCTTTGAACTTTTCATATACTTGATCTTTTATTTATAGAGTCAGCTTTTTGGAGATCATTATCTTTGGTTAATAAGTGGATTTTAAATTTAATTTAATTTTATAAAATTGATTTGTAAGATAAGATGTTAATCCATTAATTGATGTGTAACTTTCAATACACTCCTTCTCACTCTGATACATACACATTTTAAACCTGAAATTAAGTATTAATGAATGGTTTAATAGCAATATGATAATAACTAGAATATTAGGCTCAAGAAATATAATATGTACATATACATCTTCAACCCTCCAAATGAGTTTAACATGTCAAGAACTTTTTTTTGGTGTAATGTGTAATGCACAATCACAAAAGAGACATTTTTTACGTAAAAAAATTCACTCAAAATGTAAAATCAAACTTCACCAAAATCAAATAGAGATATGATAGAATCAAATCAAATACACAAACAATTGCTTACAACCACTTAATACATCAAAGTAATAAAATTTTCAAATTTAAAAAACAAAGAAAAAAACCTAAAATATTAACAAAAGTTTGAAATTAATTTTTCCAACCGAAGACTTCCATTCTACAATTCCAATATTTAAAACGAAAAATGGTTACGTTGCTAAACTATTGTTCAATTTTTTGTCTGATGCAACAGTAAACGAAGTGGAACTCAACTTTACTAAAGTCGCTCATTGGACATGTAAACCATTTTTTTTCTCTCTTTTTCACTTGTTTTCCCCTTCCAAAGGTGGCAAAAGTAAGATTCTCTTTTGACTTCCACTTGGCTAAAATAAGAAAATATAGACTTAATATTTTTAAAATATATAATTAGAACCCAACGCAATATGTAAATGAAAAAACTAAACACATAAATTCAAAATTAACACTTTATTTAGTAGAATATAAAGTGGCTTATGGTACAATCTACATCTCTTCAAAAAACATTACATATTCACGACAAAATATATCACAGTGACCTTCCAAGAACTTAACAATGAGTTAAAAATTGTTAATATTGATTCATTCATTTAGGAAGAAAAATTATAAATAAAATAAATTTTGTTCTATATTGATAATATATTTTTAATTGGATTTTTTTACTCTCGTATTTCCCTTAATATACTATGCTTCTGTATTTCCTTTAACAAGTTTAACATGCAAAAGTACATTAGGTCTTGAAAAACCACATTTAAAACTTTCTATTATTAGCTGAAATTGATTGAAAAGTGCAAAAGTTGGTAGATTGCAAGTACAATCAACATCTCTTCAAAACGCTAAAATTTGTAATTTTCTATTATTTCTAACCAATAATAGATTTTTTTTAATCAGCAATTGTTAGTTTATAACATTATCTTCGTAGGTAGGGAGAATTGAACTCAACTTCTCCCCATCCTCCCTTCCAATTTATCACCAAGTCAAAATTGGTGTTAAACTTTGTAAACATCAAATTATATATAGTTTGTCCTTTTAAAACTATGTAATTCCTTTTTTGTTACTTGACCAAGTACTTAGAAGAATTAACTTTGAAGCTACCACTCAGGCAGGGGTATTGAATTTTGAACTTTGTCATTCTAAGATACTGATTGAATCTTGCAGAACTTTAAGGAAAAAATGTCACAATTCCATGAGTAAGACATGTGTATTACATTCATAAATAGCGTTCCAGAGTAGCTGAAGTCATGAATTTCGCTTAGAGGTTTAAGACAGTTTATTCCCATTCTTCGGCCGAAATGAGAGGAGAGGTAATTTTGAAGTTACACATTCATATCGACTACATAACTTCTACATCAACCAAAGCATCTACCCCAAAATCTCATTCCTAAGACATGTCAACCAGTTCACTAATTCATAAGATATTATTGAGGCACAAATATTACTTATTTGAATCTGCGCAGTGAAGTCCTAATTTCTTTACTTGAATGTTACAGTCAACACAGCACATGTCTGACGCATTTTTATTTTGAATGACTTTTTCCAGCATGAAATCAGTAATTGACCGATACAACAAATCAAAAGAAGAAAATTGTCAACTTGGGAGTTCGGCCTCCGAAATTAAGGTATTTATAAATATCTAAAATTATGCCTGGTCACTTAGAATACACACGTGAATCACTTGGGAGATTATTATGCAATTGCACAGGGCATTAGAAATGCCTGAATTTGAGAAAAAATGACTGAAAATATCATTTGTAATGTACCTTTTGCATCTTTAAGTTGCTCGTTTCTTCATTTTTCTTTCCAGAGTATTGATGAATTAAGACACCACAATTCTCAAGTTCAAAGAAAAAAAAAACTTCATTATTTTGGAGCAACAATTCAAATTAGCAAATTGATTTGGAGCACTTCCACCCTTTTCAAGTTCGGGATTCAGTATACCATTACAAACTCTTTGAAGGGTAGAATGCAACAAATTATTCTAAACTCTATGAACACCTTCCTTGAGAATCCAGTACCCAGTATGTATGCTAAAAATAAAAGCAAGAACATACATAGTAGGACGTCTCAATTCTTGGTTGACATGATTATAAACCAAAAATGTGAAATATTTTACCACTTTTCTCTTAAAACATCCATATTGGCTAAAGCATAACACAACTAACAACTAACGAACGATTCCAGTTAAGCACTCTGAAAGAGATGAATAATTTAATGACTTCGACTTCTGCCTTTCTTCTCGGATGAAACTCCACACACAAGGGATGGGAATGAGACACAACCGAATTGAATCACTTTACAAGAGAACGATTAGGTTTGATTCCCTCCACAATTGCAAAATAAATAGATTGATTAGAGAATTGGGTTGAGCTATTTAGGCAGAGGTAGCAAAGTATAAGATAAGGGAGAACCAAACCTAAAGCTAAATCCCAATTACAATAATCTATAATCTTGATGTTAACTAAACCTAAAGCTTCTGACATTTAACTGAAATTTAAAATATCATTCTTATACGTTGCTCATTCAGTTTATCATATTTATATTTCTGTTAATATAGCTGTCAGATGTAATGGGCTTTGGTCCATCTTTCTGTATTTTCCTATTTATGTGTTCAATACATATTAGGAATTCAGCCTATGTCTCTTTCTCTTTTATTTCAACAATCATAACAGTCAATTTAATATAATAAATAAAAGCTTCTTTTAAGATTAATTGCATTTTAACTTGATATTCTCTCAATAAGACACATTGCTCAATCACCTCAACCACGACAATGGTGAAGGTGTCCATCACTTATATTGACTGGATCATTTCATTCTCCTTACAAACCACACATCACGCTCATTTTTAAAGTTTTTTCTACTTAACATTGTCCTGCTAGGAATCAAAATCCTTAGTTGTAACTTGATCCGCCTAACTTGCATCACAAAAATAATTGATGCAACATATATCAATCTCTCTCACCAATTGACCTATTAAGAATCAAACTTCTTGTGAACTTGTGACCTTACCACTTCAACAAAAACTATAATCACAATGCATCTTTTTCTTAAGAACATAGTAACTCAAGCATCACAATTCAATTCTGAGTTAACCCACCTAAGCTGAGGTTAAAGATTGTCTTGCTACAGATTGAAATATTTGATGGTAACTTGACCCACCTAACTTACATCACAAGATTATTGATGTAACTCACCCTCTCTCAACAATTGACTCATTGGGAATCGAACCTATATACTCAATTGTAACTTGGTCTACCTAACTTATGTCACAAGACTATTGATGTAACCTGCGACATGTTTCTCAACCGCTGTCTCATTGGAAATTGAACCTAATAACCTTAGCTTTGATACCAATGGAAGTTTACCGCTCTACCAAAAACTATAGCTCATAATCACATTGCAACTTTTTTCTTTTAAAGAATGTAACGGCCCAAACATCAAATTCAATTGTGACTTAATCCATTACACTACAAGACAATTGATACAAACCTACAACAATTTTCTCCTTAACAATTGCCTAATTGGGAATTAAATTTTTCAATTGTGACTCACTTGACATACGCCACACGATGTTGATGCAACCTATAACATTAACTTCCTACCAAACCTACATGATTTAATATAAAATTTTGTTACTATAAACAATTAATTATTTTCTAAATAGATGTTCCATCTGTTAAGAGCATACGATTAGGTAATCCTACAAAATCTAACAATGTATGGTTTATCAAGAAAAGACTTATCTACAATGACATGGTTAAAGATAGAAAAAATTTATCAACACTCTTGGCATTTAGAGTTGGGCATAGTTTTATATTCAAAAAAAGTACTTAACAGAGGCTCATACTCAACCATACCCCATAGAAATATGTTGATAGTTTAACCAAGGCCTTGACTACAGTCCATTTTAGAGTTCTTCATGTCATGACAACAAGGTTTCACTTGCTCACCCACCTTGACTTTGAACATCATTCAGCTCTCTCTCTCTCTCTCTCTCTCTCTCTCTCTCTCTCTCTCTCTCTCTCTCTCTCTCTGACAGCATAGCTTCGCAACTGTTTCCTGCTACATAAAGTAAACTATAAACAGGGACATAGTTAATCAGAACAACTACTCTAATCCAGTTATAAAAACCTATGCACTACTAATTTTTAATCAAATTGTAATGACTATAAATTTGTCTCGAAAACTCACTCCAAATTTTCTCACTTTCTCTTTCTCTCCATTTCAAAAACCACAAAGCAAGTTGAATCAAATCATAAAATTCCACAAAACTCTCCATATCTTGACCTACAAACTCCCTAAAGTAACTATTTTAAAACCCCATGATAAATTCAATCTTCTTATACTTATAATGTTTCCGTCCTCCACAAGACACCCTATCCTGCACAAGATTAGAACCACATTTAAGGAGGAGCTATAGTATTGGCAAATACAACTAATAGCTAAAGGAAAAAATCCTTCCACCTAAAAATGAGAAATCTTCCAAGCACAAAAATTCAAATTTCAGAAGTCATGATATTCGGAGATCTCTTATTCTTTGATATTTGTTTGATTGTATCATATACAATACAATACTCATACAGAAATAATTGCAGTATGGAAAAATATGTTTTGGTGCTGGTTTCTAATCAACTGAACTTGATAGCTAACGCAATTCCTTTTGTAAACAAAGGAAAACAAAGTGCCAAGTTTAAACTATCAACAGGTTACTACCACCTGTTAGTACGGTGGTTTCATGTTATTCGGGTCATAATATATATTTATAAAAAAACTTTTGTAACATTTAATTTAAATAATTATGAAAGCATATATATCTGATAAGTGCATATATATCTGGTGATTCCTCTCCCTATGATATCTGATCAGACCTTTACTTATTTCTTTCAATTTTTAGTTTTGGCAAAGGGAGGCAGCAATGTTAAGGCAACAATTACACAATTTGCAAGAAAGCCACCGGTACACCCCTTATCAGAACATATGCTTATACTACAGTCGAGTTTAAAAGAAAAATCCACATTAAGAAAAACAGAGTCTACATTATTAGCGTATTTAACATGGTAGTGTCAACTAGAGTTATTGCATACCTGTTAATTAGATATGTGATCAAGAAGCTGTGTCAGGATATAATTACTCTGCAGTATTTATGCTGTAACTAATACCTCACTAATCACTGACAAAAAAAATGCTTGTGTATTTGAACAATTTCTTCTATTCATATATATGAACATTCATATATATGAACAAAGAGAGACATCCATATCAGTTTGTGTAAATAGCAATAGGGGTATATAAAATAGGGTTAGCGAAATGGACTGAGGATTAATTTTAATTCAGATTGTACAACAATAATATTTTATTGTTTAATTGTGATCTATTAATTTATTTAAAAATTCTGATCTATCTGAGATACATTTTAAAAAATTCATTAAATCCAATTAATTTTTGTTTTCATGAATGTGGGTATTCAATCAATCCACAAAAATAATGCTTTGTTTAGTCATATATAAAAGAAACAAATACATAATTCATCAAGACAAATAAAAGAAGTTAAATTGGTAAGATTTAATTAATAATAATAATACCATACATTTTAATTTCATTTCAGAAATACCAATAGAATTAAATGGTTTGACGTAGTTACATTTAATGGCATATTACCATTATTCAATAATCATTTCAGAAATTTATGCATTATGATCATATATAGTAGTGCGTGCAATAATTTGGTTAATAGTAGTTTGTGAATGGACAATGCCCTCTTACAAGACTTTGATATCAGGGCTGTTAGTGTATCGTTGTTCTGGGTTAAATATTGTATTTTACTAATTCTATCAAAATGGTGTTACAACTTCATAAATTGTAATGGGACAGTGATGTTCAGAACAAATCAGAGGATATGAAGTCAATTCGGCGGCAGTATCCCAAGTATTTTCCTCATTGAATTACATAATTTATGGAAAATAAAGAGAAGTCATGAAAAGCATTATGTTAGTGTGTTGACTTGCTATATTTGTTCTGTGTGTTGATTTTTTACATTTGTTTTTGTTGAAACAGACTTTAGGGTCTAGGGTTTAAATCTGTTAAGGAGGAACTAAATAGCTAAGTAACACTTATTAATACAGTCATAAGTATAGTAGACTAATATTCTGTCGTTCAAGGAAGATACTGTATATCCTTCAAAGTTCAAACTTTGAAAACAGTGTTGAATTATGTGCTAAATAAATGTTAGTAAATCTACACTAGAATTCTGACAATCTCCTTTGAGCTGGAACTTAACTAAATGCTCCACTTCTTACCAACAAACTCACTTAACTAGAACCACCCAGAAATATTCAAAAGTCAACTGGAAAAAATCAGGCATCTCACTAGAGGTAGAGAGCAACAGATATCAACTGAAAGCTGCTAATAACACTGATAGAAGGTGGTTGGAATGGAGCGAAACCTAATTGATTCAGGTATAACATAGACATGTACATACCTTCATAAAGATGAACGTAAATGCTTAGCAACATAGAGTCATACATGGCATTCCACATTCAAATAATAACAATAATGCTAAAGAGTAAGATAGTTGTTAAGGTTTAGTAGCTTCAATGGTCTAGAAAAATTATCTCAATGACCCACATTCTATATTCAACGAATACCAACAAGGCTCTAGCATGAGTCTTATATGTGTATTAGGCATATTTAGAAATTTTTACCATTCTAGCACTGTTCCTTCTTTTTGTTCCCGGATAGGACACTGTAGTAAAGATTTACAAGAATGACATGGTTTACTGTTCTCATGCATGTGCCTAACCTCCGCAAATTTATCCTCGCCACTGTTCTGCACCAGTGAAGACGCTCCCGCCACTGTTCTGCACCAGTGAAGACGCTCCCACCACTGTCTCCAGCATCCATTGCCTCAACCGTGTAAGCCTGTGCGACATACTCCTTTTGGATTTGAGGATACCCTTCTTCGTTTTTTCTCATCCTTTTTGGATTCTAACGGCCAGATTTAGATTCTGGAACAATAAATCATGTAATCTTTGTAAACCTTTGCTACTTGAAAAAAAAAGAAAAAACATTGCTAGATGGGTAAAAATTTTGCATGTTTACCTCTCAACTAACAACCTTGAGAAGACAAACAGAAGTTTGGTGTACTCATTCCCTTGGAACTTTTTATCTTTCAACTGCTACCTCATTACTTTGTTCTGATCCCATTGTCTACGTTGTCTCTCTTCCTCAGCTATTAAGTTCCTCATCTGTCATTATTCCAAAAATTAAAATATACTGGCACGGTACCCATCTCCCCAGCTTCACACAAACACAAGAGATTGAAGCACATGCATTTGATCACCCTTCTATTATTAGAAAGAGTAGTAGAGTCGGAATCTACTTACTCTGAGTAGGTTTTATTAAACATTTGATCTACTTCTCCATGAGTAGGTATTATTAAACTTATATATAATTTTAAAAAATAATTGATACTTTTCATCAACCAGCTTTATTTAACACATAATATACTTTCTTAAATAGATATGGTATTTTATCCTGTAGCTAATTCTATAAATATTCCAAAATCATTATAGTTATAAAGAAAAAATTTATGAATCATGCTCTAGAATATACATAAACCCATGCTTATCATACATAAGGCACAGAGTGTCTGTTTCTCAACTAGTTACCAGTATTATTATCATGAGATAAATTGTCTTACAATTATAGAAGAATAAACATGAGTATCTCTTAAGGCTGGTCAAATAATTTAAAATACACAAAAGATACTTTCAAGATTATATTTTCAGTCTAATCTTTACAGTGAAATATCAATTAAAGTTCCATATTTTCAATACATACAATTTTACTTCTAGTTTGATGTGACAGGAAAATCATGGGGGAAGAGCTGTCAGGTTTGACAGTCAAAGAATTACAAAATTTGGAGAACCAATTAGAAATTAGCCTTCGTGGTGTCCGTATGAAAAAGGTTTGTATTCTCTATCATTAATGCGAGCTCAATTTTGAATATAAAGATGTAATAGTTGACATAATATTGGCATATGCAGGATCAACTTTTAATAGATGAAATACAAGAACTAAATAGAAAGGTCAGTCTTTAAACAGAGAAGTTAATGATCTAAGTACTTTGTTACTTAGAATATTCCTTTTACTTCTGCAGGGAAACCTCATACGCCAAGAAAATGTGGAACTGTATAAGAAGGTAAACCTAATTTGTCAAGAAAACATGGAATTGAAAAAGAAGGTATTGGTTTGAATGGCAGATCAAACTAAAATAATCTTCTCAAGCTGACTGATCAACTTTCTAACTTTCTAGATGAGGACAGCCTTGTTTAATATTTATCCTGAACTTTAAAAAGAGTTTTACTAAACTCAGGTCCATGGAACAAAAGATGATAGCGAAACAAACAGAGATTATGTTCTCACAAATGGTCTAGGCATAGGAGAGGATTTGCATGTGCCCGTGAATCTCCAGCTTAGCCAGCCACAGCACCACTATGAGGCTCCTTCAAAAACTGCAAAATTGGGGTATGATCTTTCTACCATTTTAACTAGTAGACCAATAATCATGATGCAAAAGCATTGATATCAAATTCATTTTGACTGTTGCAGCAGATTGCAATTGCATTGATCCATTTACAGGACATGTGTTTCTCGATTGCTATCAAGAAAAATGGACTCAGATTTTAAGTATGATGTGTTTATATAAATGTTCTGGCATATAGACCCCAAACTAATTAGTTTTAAATATTTTATTATCAAGAAAAAAAAAAAAAAAAAAAAAAAAACTCTAGTATGTATGCCAGAAGCAATGAAGCACCTTTTGAGAAACAAAGACTCAAATTAAGGAAGAAATTCTTCAAAGCACACAGATGTGAAATTCCTTTTACCAGTTTTTATGTGTTAAAATTTATCACTGACCTTTAAATGAGTGAAAGATATTAAAGCAACCATGCTGTCAGTAATACATCAGATAAAATCATTGCAATCAAGTCTATATTAATTCCAACAGAACAAATACAAACTGTGAAATGACTTTAAATGCCCATGCAAGAAAAGAAATAACTACAACAATTGAAAGGAATCCATGTATACACTCACCCTTAATCCAAATTCCACTTAAAAGTTTATAAATGAATGATTAATACCATCCTATCACTTTTTCTCCTCGACTTAGCATCAATTCCAAAGAAAAAACAACTGAACTAATGTAGCTCATTAGAAGGTCAAGAGACATGAATCATTACCGTTTTTATTTAAACTGAAAAGGAAACAAGTAGTCTATATTAAGGTAAATTTTACAAAGGTGAGTAGGAGTCGAGATCACTAAATTTCTAGAAAATCAGATATATAAAAATTGGAAAACAAAGACAGCTCTTAAAGTACAGTGACATGATATTACTTTAAGAATGTGACAAAGATACATGGCAAAAATCAATAACCAAATAACTTAGCAAGAAACTTGCATTTTAGAACTGACCTTTTACAATCATGGCTATTGAGAATCAAACCATGATTATAATCTACATCTTAAAACACACTATTGTGTTAACTAAGTAATTATTTTTAACGGGTAATGGCAAAAAATATTAATATTGGAAAGAGCACTACCAATAAACAATCAAAATTCCGTGGGTATGATATCATGAAAATCAGACCTCCACAGATACCACATGACATTATTGTGATTGTAAATCACTACAGAGTGCAGACATGATATCAAAACCTGTATATGACCAAATGGTATACAGTTTGATCCTTTGCCGCTTCCATTCTTCTAAAATAGATGTTTTTTAGCACAATGTAGTGAGAATGCACACTGACCATGCTTCAAGCCCAAAGGGCTCTTACACGAGGGAACATCTTCAATACAATTCATGAATCTTCATCAAACAGTGGCAGTGCTTTAGAGAGCCATTAATTTGTTTGCCCTTCTTGACTTCTTTTGAAAAGACTTTATAACTAAATATATTGAGCTTGAACATATATAACAGTAAA
>Ga0214544_1005142_pt1 | contig 25698 bp, 17 predicted proteins | sample CNSS3metaG_FD_160074 | JGI IMG/M metagenome (GOLD analysis project Ga0214544, IMG submission 160074) | Root nodule microbial communities from cowpea collected in UCLA plant growth center, Los Angeles, California, USA - CNSS3 | ecosystem: Host-associated > Plants > Roots > Nodule | place: USA... | reverse complement strand
AAAATAGTGACTAAAGATTAATTAAACCTAAATATTTTTATTCTTTATATATTTAATTTTATGTTTTATTATCTATTAATATTAATTGGTTGTATTTTATAAAAGAAATAAAAAGAAGAACAATTTATTTTTCATCCATTTATAAAATATATTACCTATAATTTAAAAAATTTAAAAAAAATTCAAAATTTTCAAAATATATATATTTTAAAAAAATCAAAAATCTTTGGGGGGGCCATGGCCCCTCCCAGCACCCACTATGCTCCGCCGTTGGTGGGCTTTGATTTCGTTAAGTATACCAGGGTGGTCGGCATAGGCCGATTACCTCTTTGGCGGCTCATGCCGCCATTACTGATACATGGTCTTAGGCTGGTTTTAGTGTCTTAGGTTACCAATTTAGGCCGGTTAGAATTAGGTCAGCCTAGGTCGGTTACCTGAATAACTTCACGTGTAGATATAGTGGTCGTTTATTATTATTACTTGGTTGAATTGGCTAGGTGTGGTACAGTTTTAATTTTTTTTAGTATAATATAGAAAATAATATAAATAAATAAATAAATAATACTTAAAAAGTATTTCTTTTTATCATCACAGTATCACCTAGAATATCATCTGCTCAATGTGACAAGTCACACGATCATCGCCAAACACAAACAGAAAGGGTGAGCTCATCAACAAATAACACATAAATTGATAAATATTGATTCACCAAAACTATTTTAGTCTAGTTAATTCTTGGCCCAGACCCTATTGCCCCAAGTTTTCCAACCTTCAAGTCACACAAATAATTGACCATGGACCCAAGATGTATGATGCTTCCACGAACCTGCCCGCTCGTGGTCCTACCTCTACAAACCTCTTTGTTTGTAGTCCAACTCTACGGACCTCCTCGCCTGTAGTTCAACACACGTGATCCAACAACTACGAACCTCCCTGCTCGCAGCAACTCTCAAGTGTGAGCACGGAACATACGAACCTTCCCGCTCGTATCCCCACACGAGAGCATCATAATATGAAACTTCCCTTTCATATTATCATGTGTTCACCACCAGTCATGAACCTACCCGCTCATGACACAATTAGCATCTCCTGCTCCAAGTCTCACATCACATCACAATAAACGCAAGCAAGAAATGTCATTGGTTGCAACGCTATCACCTGGCGTTGCCTAAGCGCCGCCAGGCGACATTCCTACGTAGACTGTGTAACATCCCTAAGGAATATTAATGATATTTAATAAATAAAATCCAAAATAAAATAAAGAACGCATTTAATAAAACCATTTCCCAAAAAACATGGGAAATTTAAAACTTTCATTCATAAAGCCATAAAACCAAGAGTCCAGAATTCATAAAACTGAAATAAAAGTCAATGGCTCCTGCCAGGTTTACATAATATTCTCAAAGATAAAATAATAAACATATACATATATGACTCTACAAAATATCCCATGCTAGCCCTCGCTCCGAGTCTAAGCATCTCCTGGCCCACCTGTCACATCATCTGCTCCCGGATAACAAGTTATCCGATCATCGCCACACATAATTTCCAAATCACCCAAACCATGACCTCATAGTCCTTCATAAGTCATATGCATGAACTAGATCTTGGGACTTTCATGTGCTCCCACGAAACTAACTCATTCGTGGTTCAACCCTATGAGCCTATCCTGCTCATAGTCCTGCCCTACAGACTCCTCGCCTGTAGTATAAACATCCAAGTCTTATAACTTGGACCCTGGCACGCACGCAATCACCATACTATGGACTCCTCGCCCAATAGTAGCCGACGGGAACATCACAGTTCCTTGCCCATCGTGCGCCCGACACATGTAATCACCATACTAAGGACTCCTCGCCCATTAGTAGCCGACGGGAACTCAACCAGTTCCATGCCCATCATGTGTCCAACCACCGAGCACATCCCAAACCCCTAACGGACTTAGTCCTTCAAGCCCACACACCACAACACATGCATATACTTCATATACTTAAGAAAAGTAGTCATTCCACACACACAAGATCATTCAAACATGAGAAATCCACATAATCTCGCCCAAGCCAGAGCCTCTCGCCCAAGCTAAGTCCTCTGTTTCGCTTAGGCTAGTTCACCTCGCTTTGGCGAGCTTAAAACAGCCACAAAAATCATGTCATCTCGCCTAGGCGAGATCCCCTCGCCTAGGCGAGACCATCTCTCGCCCAAACACCAATTTCAGACTCGCTTGGGCTAAACTACAACCAAAGCCCATACATGGCCACGACATCTCGCTTAGGCGAGGCCATCTCGCCTGAGCGAGACCCTAGTTCGCTTAAAACCTACAAAAACCTCGCCTGGACGAGAAATCGCGCTCAACATGAGCACACTTCCTTGCTATCTCGCTTAGGTGAGCCACTCTCGCCTAAGCGAGAGTGTCACTCGCTCAACAATAGCACAACTCACCTAGACGAGCTACAAGACCTTTAAATCAGAGGAGTAGCTCTGCAATTCTCGCTTAGGCGAGATGGACTCGCTTGGGCGAGATGGACTCGCTTGGGCGAGACTTGCAGGGTTTAGCCTCTGTACACACACAAAATCATCCAACTTTGCCCAATTTGCACCACTAACGATACCAAAACACGATTAAAGTATAACCAAGCACAAATAAAGACCACAAACATTAGAACAGGTCCTATATCATCCAATCATATTACCCAACTCGAGATTAAATCATCTCTACCCATTCCATATCAAAACCCTCCCTCTAATCACAAAATTATGCATAACAAGACATTGCACACCATCTCAACCCATCAAATTCTGAATCACAGCGCATACCACACGAGTTTCATGACATACAATTTATCCAATGCACAACCTAAAATAACAGCACGAAAATTAGGATAAGCTCCCCTAACTTGGGATTAGTGCTCAAAATTGAGAAGACAGACACCTTGATTCCAACCTCCCTCTTGCTTCAGCCCTTGCACACTCAATTCAGTCTCTCACTCCCAAATTTCGCTCTCCTCACTATAGGCAAAATGACCAACTGCAAAAACCCTATTTTCACTTCAATTTTGCCTTTTATAATTGCCTCAAGGTGGGTTAATGCAAAAAAACGAGTTTTGCTTAAGTGTGGGCTTAATGGCTATTCAAGTCCCTTAGTTGGGTGATTTTTCAGCACCTAATGGTTACCCTTCTACTAGGTTTTCTTTGTCCCTTCACATTCATATCACACTAATAGTTAGCAAAAATAAAGCTTATTCCTTGCCCACCAAGGTTTAAACCCGTGACCTTCCACTCATAAGGCCATAGCACAACCACTTTGCCAAACCACATTTGATGATATACACACTCAGCATAAGTTTACATTTCAAATTCCACACTCTTACATATTATTAAAATAAAGCATAATTGGCATACATAGGACTCGAACCCAAGTCCTCTCACACAATCAAAGTACTCTCAACCACATGAGCTAGTACTTTTCCACGTCACATTAAACAACAGTTAATGTCATAAAGACGTCTTCCTCCCGCATTTATTAATTAATTAATTATTTAATTAATTAATTTTTCCCGGGTCTTACAAACTGCCTGGCAGAAGCATCTCACCGCCAAGCGCCAGGCAGCTCCAGACCCACTGTTGTGAAGTCTATCGCCTGACAGGTCACTCCTTACCGCTAAGCGCCGCGTGTTCCAAGGGTATCCCTGATGGTCCTATCGTCTAGCGAACACCCGTGTGCCGCTAGGCGCTATATTAGTAGCGTACCAGCTACTATATTTTTAGCACCCCAAAACAGACCATAGATTAATTCAATTCATCCAATACATTAACATGTTTCCCAAAATTATGGTCTAACTCCAGACCCGTAGTCACATCTCATATACTTCAATCTTATATATGTCTACAATCCAAGAGTTTATCCACTTAATTCTAGCTTAACATTACAAATGGGACATCACCAAGTCATTACCATATACCACACCAACAGAACCAATTCCTACATGCGAGTTCAGTTCATTTAAAACATCATATACTTATCCCCAATTTCTAGCATTTCTATCCATTCAACTTATATATCCAAAGTTGCAAAACTCCTACATTAAAGCATCCAAATTCTCAACATTTCCTAGTCAGTTACTCTACATATTTTCCTTCTTATCTCCATCTATTTAGACCACCAATACAAGCTCACTACCAATTACCAAATCACTTCTAGCATGGTACACCATCCTACTTCTTACATTGGCTTAAACACAATTAATCCCCATGCATTATTCCTTCCAATTTTAGTGACCTAATTTCCCTTCCAATGCACTTCCAGAAATCTCCCTCACAACCAACCAATTAAACTCCCTTTATTGCCTTTGCACCCATTGTTGCCTGGCGGCAAACAGAGTGCCGCCAAGCGGTACATCAGCTCCTGGGCAAAAACCCTAGGTTTCTGTACTTGTGAGGAACACAATTTTTTCTAGAAAAAATGATCCAGCTGCCGATTGCACAAAAACACACCAATTTTCATATAATTGATCAACCCAACACACAATAATATTATTCTTTACGAGTCATACAACCATTGAGCTCTAAAAAATCAAATTACAAGTTTTCCCTTCTAAAACCCAACCTCTACTCATGTTTACTCATACATAACTTCTCCCAAGCAACATCATAACCCTAATCTGATAAATTTTATCATATTTATTGCACGACATAATTCACAAAATCACATTCAAAAGTCGCAATAACTTCAGCACCAAACAACCGTTGACAACGTCGCGCTGCTTGTGGAAAATCATTGTCGCCATGAAATTCATATTAGAACCCAGAAATCTGGGTAAAAAAAATGCATCGCCTAACGTCACACTCATGCCCATTAGGCAGTTTCTGGGTAAAAACCCAAAAACCCACGAAAAGCAACGCAAAAAGAGGGAATCTCATGCATTTGGATCATGGCATAACACAATAAATTATACACGAATAAAAACATACAGAAGCAGTTCCTCTTTCCTGGAAATCCTTGCTCAAACTAAGGTCCTTAGCCCTTCGTTCACACTCCTTAGGTCACCTTTGCTTCTACTAACCATAAGAAGTTCCCACGTCTTTGATTTATCCACCCTCATTCTCAATTCTCTGCAATTTTTTAGAACTATCTCTTCTCTCTCTCCCCTTTCGACCTCTATTTTAATTAAATTAATTAAAAAAAATGAATTCATTGTTGTAAGGGTCAATGGCCATCAATTTATCAACCTGATGGTTTTTCAGCCCTTTTGGTTTCTCATAGGGTTTTTTACCCTTCTCATTCATGACAAAAAGAATTTTGGCAAAAAGAAAGCTTAATTTGTGTTTAACAAGGTTCAAACACACAACCATTCAATTACAAATCAAATGCATAACCAATTTAACCAATCCATGTTTCATGACAATTCTTACACCTCTAAGAATTTAATATCATGCACTAAGGTAAAATATATCACAAAAATAACAAGCAATTAAATGAAGACACAATTTGGCATAAACAGGACTCGAACCCAAATTCTCTCAACATAACCAAGTACATTCAACCATTTGAGCTAGTACTATTCTACATCACAATAACCAGCATTAAATACCATAAAGGCTCCTGCTACCCGCATTTATTAAGTAATTATTTATTTAATTATTTAAATTTCCCGGGTCTCATAGTAAGAAAGGTAATCAAAAGAGGTACACTTCTAAACGTAATGATTCAAATAAAACTCGTAGTTTCTCTTGTTATAATTATGGAATGCAAGAACATATACAAATTGAATGTCCAAACAATAAAAAAAAAAGATAAAAGTGTTAATAGGAAAAAGGAGAAGAACCCAAGGAACAACGTGCTAGCTTGGGAAGATAATGATGATTCAACAAGTAACTCATCACAAGATTAAATTGAAGAAGCAAACTTGTGTCTCATGGCTGGATATAAGTCATCATCATCAAGCCAAGTAAGTTCTATGTCATCAAAAGACAAGAATGATTATAATCAATTGTTGCATACTTTGAAGAATTACGTAGTGAAGTTGACATAATTGTTGTCATAAATAATAATTTGAAAAGCTTAAACAATTGGCTAGAAAATAGTTAATTAGCTAGAATCAAAACTAGCCGATTTAAAAGTTGATTCTGAAAACCTAGACATAATTTACAATAATTCAACATGTTCTTGCAAAAATCAGTTGGCTGCAGAACCTTGTGAAAAATTCATTATTTTGAAAAATCATGTTAAATATCTTTTAAAAACCTGTGTAAAATTCACAATAGGGAAAGTAAACTTAGAAGTTATTCTTGGCTTTCAAAACTGTGTCTTTGGAAAGGATGGAGAGGGTTACTGTAAGACCCGTGGAAATTAATTAAATTAATAATTAATTTATTAATAAATGCGGGAGGGAGGAACTTTAATGACATTAAATGTTAATTGGTATGACGTGGAAAAGTATTGGCTCAAGTGGTTGAGAGTACTTGATTTGTGTGAGAGGACTTGGGTTCAAGTCCTATGTTTGCCAATTTTGTGCTATTTAATTGCTATTATTTTGATAATATATTTGTGCCTAGTGAGTGATAATATAATCATAGTATTTTGATAATTATCATTCAAGATGGTTTGGTTGGATGGTTGTGTATTGAATTGGTGTTGGTATGGTCATGAGTTCAAACCTTGACGGACATAAAGTAGACTTTATTTTTGTTAAATTTAGCTTGGAATGAATATGAAAAGGTAGAGGGAACCCTAGCAGAAGGGGCACAACCAAGAGGGTCTGAAAAACCACTTTGTAATTATCATTGAATAGGCATTAAACCCATAATGAAGCCCAATTTCGTTTCAATTTTTAAACCCATTATTAAGATACCTATAAAAGCCAAATTCTAGGTGAGAATGAGGGTGCACAAGAGACGACAATGGGAGTAAGGTTGACGCAAGGCCTAGCTGAATAAGGAACCTTCATTTTTGCCTATTAATCAAGCATTCCAGGTTAGGGGAACCTGCCTTTGTGTGTATAAATCAATTATGTTGTGATTTTCATTTTACTCTTCGCAATTGGATTCTGTATACTATGGAATTTGTGATATACCTAATGTGATTTAGAACTTGGGGTAAATTGATGTTGCTGTAAAGTCTTGTATGTTTTGTGCGTCTAGAATGAGGGTTTGGTATTGTATTGGTTGCTTATGGTTAAACCTCCGATTTTGGCAATTCAAATGGAAATAAAACAAGTTTTTGTGATGTGCAATGTTGATATACACTATTTTGTAATGGTTGTGCTGTGTTTTGGCATGCTCTTGGTTGTTTGCTTGCATGAATAGAGACGAAACTCTGCTATTTTCGCCCAAGCGAGTCACTCTTGCCTAGGCGAAAGTTGCAGAAACTTGTCCCTGTGTTGGTTCGCGCATCTCGCTCAGGCGACCAGTTTTGGTCTTGAGCGACACGTTCACTCACTCAAGCGAGAATAGCTCGCCTAGGCGAGGTCGCGATGAGACTTGTGCATGTTAAGCGCGAATCCTCGTTCAGGCGAGGAGTTGCGTGAGTTTGAGCGAACGATGGTCTCGCTCAGGCAGGAAGATTTCGCCTAAGCGAGATGATGTGGTGAGGCCATTGTTTCACACTCGCTCAAGCGAGGTAGGTTAGCTTAAGCGAGGTTGATGGACTAGCTGGGGTGAATACCATTGGCTTAAGCGAGAATGTTGAAAATCCATGCTTGTGTGTGCTGTTTGAGCTTTTTTGTTTGATGTTTCCTAAATTATGGGAAGTATATACATGTTTTGTGGTGTTTGGGCTTGAAGGACTAAGTCCATAGAATTTTAGAATGTGCTTGGATTGAGTCGCGAACGAGGAGTTCATGATGGGAGGACCGCATGCGGAACCTGAACAGTTTAGTTCACCGGAGGTACTCTCGTTGGGATAAGTGAGCGAGGGAGTTCATCTTATGCTCAACTTGAGAATGCTATGAGCGAGGGAGTTCATAGTAGGAAAGACGGGTATACGTGTCTAGGTCCGAGCGAGGAGTTCGAATGAACGAGTGTAAGAGTTCGTGAAGCAGGACTACAAGCGGGATAGCCTTGTAGGTTGGACCACGAGCGAGGAGGGTCGTGGAAGCACATGAAATCCCAAGATTTTAGAATACATGCATGAACTCATATTGGTTATGAGTGGGGGAAAGTGGGTGTTTTTGGAAATAAATAAATAATTATTTACTGACTGGGATTTATTTCATATTTAACTATGTTTATGTACATAGCTCATCCTATCTGGTTGTGTGTGGTGATGATCGAGTAACTTGTTATCCGGGAGCAGATAATGTTTTAGGTGAGCCAAGAGATGCTTAGTGGCGGAGTGAGGGATCAACATACATGGGGATTTTATAAAGACTGTTATTAAATTTTCTTGTAATTTGAATTACCGATTTTTACTATTATGATATTTAATTTGTAAATGTGAATTCTGGATATTTTAACTATTAACTACCGTATCATTGGACTTTAAAGTTTTGAAATTTCCCGCGTGTTTGGGAAATGGATTAATTAATAAATGAGGTATTTAATTTTGTCTTGTTTAATTATTTATTTTAAGTAATATCCCACCGGGATGTTACAGTTACCACCCTGTTTATTTTGTAAGTTTCTTTTCCAAAAGTGAGTCAAATAATATGCCATTGATTTCTTGCAATTATTGTATGAAGAAAGGTCATGTATACAAGAACTATAATCCAAGGAAATATGATGTTCCTAAGGGATTTATGAAATGGATATGAAAAAGACCAAGAAAGGTTTAACCATGTTGGACCCAACCTATCAAAGGGTACCATGTAATATGAATTTGTTTTGTAGGTCATAAAACATGACTAGAATGACTTGTGATACCTTGATAATGGGTGTTCAAGGCACATGACAGGTGACAAAAACCAAATTTACAAAGTTGGATATGAAGGATGAAGGTTTCGTGACTTACAAAGATAACAACAAAGGAAAAATAATTGGAAATGGAATCATAAGTAATGGATACTCATTCAACATAAAAATGTGCTTCTAGTTGAAGGATTGAATCATAACTTGATTAGTATAAACCAACTTTGTGATAAAGAATTTAAAGTTGTTTTTGAACCTAGTCATTGTCTCATTTTTTATGCATGTGGTAGCATAATGTTAGTAGGGAAAAAAGTCAATAACATTTATTTCCCTTATCTACATCATGTATGAATTATCATACAATGTTTTCTTACAAAAGAGGATGATACATGGTTATGACATAGAAGGATTTGTCACAAACATATGCAACATTTTAATCGATTAAATAGAAAACACTTGGTTGAAGGTTTACCAAAACTCAAGTTTGAGAATGATAGAGTCTGTGAAGCTTGTCAACAGGGAAAGCAAACAAAGGTATCTTTTAAACACAAAAAATGTTTTTCAATTGAAAGACCTTTGGAATTGCTCCACATAGATCAATTTGGACCTTCACGAATCATGAGTCTTAGTGGAAACTTTTATACATTAGTAATTGATGATGATTATTCTAGATTGACATGGACATTATTTTTAGTTGTTAAGAATGATACATTTCATGCTTTTAAAAGGTTTGACAACGTTTGAGAAAATGAAAAGAATTCTAAAAGTGTTTCCTTAAGAAGTGATCATGGTGGAGAATTTCAAAACGAAATATAAAGGCCTCATTTTAAATAATGGTAAAGAGCAACTTGAAAGTTTGATGCTAAAGTAGATGAATGTGAGACTCGAGAAAATTAAATAAATAAATAAATATTTATTTAATAAATGTGAGAGAATGAATCTATAAAGTAATTAATACAGAGAGATATGACAAAGGAGCAATGGTAGCTTAAGTGGTTAAGCGTGTGGAGTGGGGTTAAGAGGACTTGGGTTCGAGTCTTGTGTATGCCATTAGGGTTAATGTATTAATTAATTTATTTTGTGTGCATGCATGAACTTGTGGTATGATTTTATAATCATAAGCGTGCATGAAAGGGCATGAAACATGTAATGGAGTTTAAATATTTTTTATAATTCTTTTAGGATGAAAATTAACAAAAGGAGGGATTAGAGTAAGTACTAGGGAGTAATTTCGTGCAGTTGCAAGGACAGAGATTCAGAACACCTAAAACTGAACAAAAGAGTGAATTTGAAAGGGAGAAAGTGTGCTCAAGGGCAGAAAAGGAAAGTTAGATCAAAAGGAAAGTTAGATCAAACTTGGTGTAAGAAGGGAGAAAGTGTGCTCAAGGGCAGAAAAGGAAAGTTAGATCAAACTTGGTGTAAGAAGGACCTTATGAGGGCTTTTTGGAGCAAGATTTCTAGGTAAGGGGAGCTGCACCTTTATGTTAATTCGTGTTCAATGAAATATTGATGTAATTGGACCATGGGTGCTTGTTTCTTTCGCAATTCCGTTAAAATTCGTATTTTCTGGGTTTACCGCCTGACGCATGCAACTTAAACATAGTTATGGGTTCTGCCTAGAAACTATTTGGCAAGCCTTCAATACCGCCAAACGACGCGAGCCTCGTGGTTTTGGTTTTTGAGTTTTATGGATTCTAGGGCAATGATGATGTCCTGAATTATTATGTGCGATGATATTTTGTGATACTCATGATCAATTGCTGATAAATTGCTAAAGTTGATGCTAATGATAACTTGATCACTCATCTTATTTCACAGATTTGATTTGAGTTGGAAGATTGATCTCAACTTATGTGGATGAATTGATGACTCATCCTATTTCACTGGTTGGGATTGAGTTGAAAGGTTGATCTTAAGCTAAGGTCCAATCAATCATCATACTTATATTAGTGTTGATTCAGTAGCCAGAGGGGATGCTGGAAGACAGAGTCGTGCACATTAAAGTAAGGATTCATTATACTAGGAGTTGAGGAATCACACTGGGTTTGAAGTCCTTAGATTCTAGTGTATTAGTGATGAACCTAGATCTACGTAGAAAGAGTACTCCCTAGACATTGAATAATTTGAAAAGTAAGTAAATAAGATGGTAGTAGTGTAGTAGAACAAGATGAGAGGAAATCAATTCATAGCCCCTACTCCACTCAATCTATCTAATAACTACTATTTATTTTTACTTGCTTTCTCTAACACAAACATAAAACCCAAAAATCAAACTGCTAACATACTTGCTAAATCCTTGTGGATACAACACTTGTTGATACTAATATGTACTAGTATACTTGTTGGGAAATGGTTGCTGAGAATCAATCACAGTTTTTGACGCCGTTGTCAGGGATTTAGTTCCAGTATTTGGTAGATCTAACCATTATTTTTGTGAATATGTACATACCTTGTGAATATCAAATCTGTATAGTTGATTTTTGCATTTAGTAAAGTGTCAATTTTCATTTTCAGATTTGCTTTCACATAGATCTCCAACAAGAGGTGAGTTTAAATGATGCATAATTCACTTTCTTATTTGGAAATCTGTGTTTTGTGCTACTAGAATGAGATCTCACAAAGGACACAATAGATCCATCAATCCTATGAAATTATGCAAAACAATTCTGCTAAAACACCTGCTGAATGAAGGAAAACTTTTTCTGCATAAAGTATGCTACTTGGTGTTAATCTGAAATCTGGCAGCTTTGACCACTTTGATTGTTTGATGCATAATTTTCACCACAACCATCCAATTGAGCGAATTCTTTTTTCTATATGTTCTTGATTCAATTATCTTCAATTTTAATCTAAGAACATAAATTTTGGAGGTCTACGGAAGGCACATTATGTTTTTGAAATTGCCAGACGAGCTGTAGAGCACAACTTTTACCTTTATTGCTTGTTTGATGCATAACTTTCTCCATAGTTATCCAATTGAGCTGATTCTTTTTTCTATGTATTATTGATTCAATTATATTTAATTTGAATGTAAAAATATAATTTTTGGAGATCTTTGGAAGATGCATTTTAATCTTAAAGTTTCGAGACGAACTCTAGAGTTTAATTTGACCTTTGTTGTTTGTTTGATGGATAACTTCCTCCACAGTTATCCAATTGGGTTGATTCTTTTTGCATAAAATTCCTGATTAAGATATCTTTAATTTGAATACTAGAACATAGTTTTTGGAGTTGTGTGGAAGGTGAAGTTTCGAAAATACCAGACAGGTTGCAGAAATGCTAATTCTTATTTCTGATGTTAAATGTGTTTCAAAATTTTTAACTTGTGAAATCAGGTGTTGTGGTTTTTAGTCTGGCTTTGAGCATTGAGCTTAAAGTAAAAGATTGAATGAAAGTTGGACACGAGCATAATAACTTGCTGCAATCAACAGAGGCATGAGCATATCAATGCCAATCTTGGTGCAAAGCATACAAATTGCAAGAAACTTTCAACTTCTACTTTTTTGTTAATTGTTTTACAAAAAAACTTAATCTTTAAGAATTGAAAAATCATAAGCAAGACTAGGCTAAGAAAGATTAAATGAAAGATCTTCTTCAAGAAGTGAGATGATTGATCAAACAGATAGAGGAGGTGACAAAATCATCATTTGAGGTTTTATTGGGAGGGGCCTTGTGCTTTAAGGAGATTTTGCCATGCACCTAAGTCCCAAAACTTTTTCCTGATTTGTCATTTCACCTGTACTAAATGGAGTACAAACTAAACTTGTATTTCTTAACCTTGTTCTTTTCATTTATTTCAGGCAAAGATCATGAAGAGTTTTGAGTTAGTAGCTAGTAACTAGAAGCTAGCAGCTAGTACCTAGTAACTAGAAGCTAGTAGTTGGTTGCTAGCTGGTAGTTGCTAGTTGCTACCTGCTAACTGTTACCTGCTAACAACAACCAGTTGTTAGCTTCTAGGTACTAACTACTAGCTGTTACGTACAAGCTGCTAGATATTAGCCGCTAGCTACTACCTACTAGCTGCTAGGTACTAGCTACTAGTTGCTAGATACTAGCTTCTAATAACTAGCTCCTAGGTACTAACTGCTAGCTACTAGCTACTAGCAACTAGTTGCTAGCTACTAGCTACTAGCAACTAGCAACTAGCTGCTAGCTTCTAGGTACTAGCTGCTAGTTACCAGCTACTAGCTACTAGTTACAAGCAACTAGCTACTAGTTACAAACAACTAGCTACTAGCTACCAGCTACTAAGTACTAACTAGTAGCTATTAGCATCTAGCTGCTAGCTACTAACTACTATATACTAGCGAGTAATTGCTAGCCACTACATGCTAACAACTAGCTTATAACTACTAGCTTCTAGTTACTAGGTATTAGCTACTAGGTACTAGCTATTAGGTACTAGCTACTAGCTTCTAGATTCTAGTGCTAGGTATTAACTACTAGCTGCTAGTTGCTAGCTGCTAGTAACTAATAGCTAGTACCTAGATGCTAGTACTTAGAAGCTAGTAGCTAGCAACTAGTTGCTAGCTTATAGGTACTAGCTAATTCATGCTAGCTAGTAGCTGCTAGCTATTAGCTACTTGTAGCTAGGTACTGCTACTAACTACTAGCTACTACCTGCTAGCTACTAACTACTAGCTACTAGCTGTTAGCTACTAACTGCTAGCTACTAGTCGATAGCCACTAACAACTAGCTGCTAGGTATTAACTGCTAGCTATTAGTTCTAACTGCTAGCTCCTAGCTGCTACCAGCTAGAAGCAAGTATCTAGTTACTACCTGCTAGTTACTAGCTGCTAGTAACTAGTTGTTAGCTACTAGCTGCTAGGTACTAGTTATTAGCTACTAGCTACTAGTTGCTAGGTACAGCTGCTAGCTACTAGCCACTAACTGCTAGTTGTTAGCATTTAACTATTAGCTACTAGGCACTAGCTCCTAGCTGCTAGGTCCTAGCTACTAGCTGCTAGCTCCTAGTTATTAGGTACTAGGTGCAAGCTATTAGTTTTAGCTGTTTGCTACTAGCTACTAGCTGCTACTGGCTAGCTGTTACAACTAGCTTCAAGCTGTTAGCTACTAACTGCTACCTGCTAGCTACTAGTCACTAGCAAGTACCTGCTAGCTACTAGTTGCTAGGTACAAGCTGCTTGCTATTAGTTCTAGTTGTTATGTGTTAGTTGTTAGTTGTCAACTACTAGCTGCTACCGGCTAGGTACTAGCTGCTAGGTACTAGCTGGTACCTACTAGCTGCTATATACTAGCTTCTAGCTGCTAGTTGTTAGGTATTAGTTGCTAAGTACTAGCTGCTTGCTACTAGCTAGTAGCAACTCACTGCTTAGTATTAGCTACTAGTTGTTAGGTACTAGCTGCTAGCTACTAATTGCTAGGTACCAACTGTTATCTACTAGCTGCTTGATCCTACCAACTAATAACTACTTGTTAGCTGCTAGCAACTAGCTGCTAGTTACTAGCTGGTAGCTGCTAGTTGCTAGCTGGTAGCTACTAGTTGCTAGCTACTGGCAACTAGTTGCTGGTTATTAGCTACTAGTTGCTAGATACTAGCTGCTAACTACTAGTTGCTAGGTACTAGCTGCTAGCGACTAGGTACTAGTTGCTAGTTGTTAGCATCTAGGTACTAGCTTTTAGCAACTAGCTACTAGCTATTACCTACTAGTTGCTAGCAACTAGCCGCTAGGTACTAGCTGCATGCGGCTAGGTACTAATTGCTAGTTGTTAACTGCTAGGTACTAACTACTAGGTAGCTGCTAGCTATTAGGTATTAGCTACTGGGTACTAACTACTACCTGCAAAGTACTAGCTGCTAGCAGCTAGCTACTAGTTGTTAGCTTTTACCTACTACCTAGAAGCTGCTAGAAAGTAGTTACTAGCTGCTAGGTTATAGTTGCAAGCTGCTAGCTACTAGTTGCTTGGTACTAGCTTCTAATTGCTAGCTACTAGATGTTGACAACTAGTTTCTAGCAACTAGTTGTCAGTATTAACTACTAGCTGCTAGATTCTAGCTACTAGGTAATAAGTCCTAGCTGCTAGCTACTAGTTGCTACCTGCTAGCTGGTAGCAACTAGTTGGTAGCCTATAGGTACTAGCTACTGGCTGCTAGCAACTAGGTCCTAGCTTCTAGCTACTAGTTGCTAGTTACTAGCTGTTAGTTACTAGCTACTAGCTACTTGCTGCTAGCTACTAGCCACTAGCAACTAGTTGCTAGCTATTAGTTGTTAGGTACTAGTTGCTAGCTATCAATTGTAGTTGTTAGGTGCTTGTTGCTACCTACTAGCTACTAGTTGCTACCGGCAACTAGCTCATAGTTGCTAGCTCCTAGCTGCTACCTAGTAGCTACTAGTTGCTACCAACTAGTTGCTAGCTATTAGCTGCTAGGTATTAGTTGTTAGCTGTTAGCCATTAGTTGTTAGGTACAGTTGCTAGCTGCTAGCTACTATTTGCTAGCTACTAGCTTTTAACTACTACCTGTTAGCTACTAGCTACTAGCAACTAGCTACTAACTTCTAGGTATTAACTGCTAGCTATTAACTAGTAGCAACTAGCTACTAGATTCTAGGTACTAGTTACTAGCTGCTAGTTACTAGCTACTAGTTGCTAGGTACTAGTTGCTACCTGCTAGTTGCTACCTGCTACTTGCTAGCAACTAGCTGCTAGCTTTTAGGTACTAGCTACTAGCTGCTTGGTACTATCTATTAGCTGCTACATACTAGTTGCTAGTTGCTACCTACTAGTTGTTAACTGCTACCTGCTTCCTACCAACTGTTAACTACTAGCTGCTACCTAGTAGCTGCTAGTTGCTAGGTACTAGTTGCTAGGTACTAACTACTAGCTACTAGCTACTAGCTGGTAGCAACTATTGCTAGCTACTAGCTACTAGTTGCTAGGTATTAGCCACTAGCTGTTAGGTGCTAGCTTTACTGTAACAATTGGCTGGTAGCTACTAGTTACTAGCTGCTAGGTACTAGTTACTAGGTACTAATTGCTAGGTTCTAGCTATTAGTTGCTAGCTACTAGTTGTTAGGTACTAGTTGCGAGTTGCTAGCTACTAGGTACTAGCTGCTGACTACTAGTTGTTGGTTACTAGCTGCTAGCTACTAGCTACTAGCTGCTAACTGCTAACTACTAGTTACTAGCTACTAGAACCTAGCTGCTAGCTATTAGCTACTAGATGCTAGGTAGTAGCTGTTAGCGGTTAGGTACTAATTGTTAGTTGGTAGCTGCATCTAAGTACTAGCTGCTGGGTATCAGATGCTAACAACTAACTGTTAGCTACTAGCTGCTAGATACTAGGTACTAACTACTACTTGTAAAGTACTAGTTGCTAGCTACTAGTTGTTAGTTACTAGCCGTAAGCTTTTAGCTATTAGCTGCTAGAAACTAGCTACTAGCTACTAGCTGCTAGGTAATAGCTGCAAGCAGCTAGCTACTAGTTGATAGGTACTAATTGCTAGCTGCTAGTGTTAACAAATAGCTCCTAGCTACTAGGTGCCAGGTACTAGCTTCTAGTTGCTAGCTTCTAACTACTAGGTACTAGTTGCTAGTTGCTAGCTACTAGGTACTAGCACCAATGCAGTAAGGGCTTTTAGCCTCGGTTGTTTTTGATATTCTGCCTAGTTCTAGAACCGAGGCATAATGAAGCGAGGCAAAAAAGGGTGGCTTTTGGCCTCGGGTGTCAACCGAAGCCATAGGGGTACTTTTCTGCCTCGGTTCTCTGAGGACCCGAAGCCATAGGGGTATTTCGCTCGCGCCACCATTAGCACTGTTGCGCTCGTCCTCGCCACCGAGATCGTCGGCAAACGCTGCCATGGCCAAACATTCACCAGCACTGAACGAGCAACCCACCGCGACGCTCAGACCCATGGTGTGCTACCACTGCACAGTCTAGATGCGGCAACGACAAACCACCATGAACCAGTAGATCCAAGAGATTCAGAGATCTAGAGATCCAGCACCTCCACCGTCGTTCGAAGCAGAACTACAAGCCACCGTTGTGGGCAACCCTACCACTGTGACCACCAAATCACGCCTTTTTCGCGAGCCGCAAGCACGCCTCCTCCGCCAATGACAAACCAAACACCACTGCACGAGAAAATGAAGACGAGAATGCCTCTACCGCGCACAGAGTGTTCGCGTAGGGACGAAGGTGAACAGTGCGAAGTCGCGAATTTGGGAACCTAAATAGGGCATATGGCCTCGATTCAATTAATAATTAAGGCCTAAAGTCCCTTTATGGCCTCGGTCAATAAAGACTTGAAGCCAAATGTGACGGCGCTGATGACATTTTTGAAATTAGGGTTAGTTAAGGTTATTAGGTTGGCTTATAGGCCTCGGTTCTTTTTTAACCGAGGCCTAAAGTCCCTTTATGGCCTCGGTCAATAAACACCCGAAGCCAAAAGTGCTGAAGTTGATGGCATTTTTGAAATTTTGGTTACTGGGATGCCTTATAGGCTTCGGTTCTTTTGCAACCAAGGCCTAAAACCTCTTACTGCACCGCTTTTGCACAGACCCGAGGCAATATAGGTTGAAAAAATTGCAAAAATGCCACCGCCTCCTTATAGGCTTTAGTTCTGCCATAACCGAGACCTATAAGGCGAAGTAAAATGTCAAATATGCACTAGTGTAATTGCTAGCTGCTACCTGCTACTAGTTGCTAGGTACTCGTTACTAGTTACTAGTTGTTAGCTGCTAGCTACTAGTTACTAGGTACTAGCTTCTAGCTATTAGTTGCTAGCAACTAGCTGCTAGTTGCTAGCTACTATTTATTAGGTACTAACTGCTAGTTACTAGCTGCTAGTTGCTAGTTAGTAGTTTTTAGGTACTAGCTACTAGGTACTAGCTGCTAGCTACTAGCTGATGTGATCCCAACACGATTTATAGCTTGGACCAACGCCTAGGCCCAAATCATGCTCAAGGCCCAATCCATGGCCCACATGCATCTCAATCCCAAAGCCTACCAAGAGGCCTAATAATAAGGGGCATGCTAAAAAAGATCCAATTGGCTTCATCCAAGATGGCCCAAACCCACATGGGCTTCTCACACTCTTCACATGAGTCAAAGAAGATGTGAAGATTTGAAGAGGTGTATCAAAGAGCAGTAGAATAACAATAAGATTGACCCATTGTTTAGGCCTTGTTTTCTAGAATAATAAGTCAAACAATGTGTAGTTGAATTGATAAAATTGAGCTTGACTAAAGCGCAATACGAGGTTTGGCCATGAGCTACCAAAGGTCCAAGGTGGACTAAGTGGAAGTCAACATTCCTTCCTACACCTCATGGATCCAATGCATCTAGGGGCTAGGAATGCTTCCTTCTTTTCCAAGGCATCATCCAAAGGCCGTGAGCATTGCTCCTTCTCCAAGCTATCTTCCACGGCCAAGATTGAATGTCTTTCTCATCCAGGGGCTAATAGTGCTTATGTGTATTTGCTTTCGTATAAAAGCCTAAATTTTAGGCTATTGTAATCACTCTTTAAATTTCTAATAGAATGTTTGTGTTGAGATCACTTCACTCTTCTATTATTTTGAGAGCACATAAGCTAGAGGTTTACAACATTTCCTTTATCTACCTTCCACTAGTCTAATTTCTAGTCTAGTTCTCCTTTCACCACTCTAAATTTCATTGCTACAAGAGCCTTAAACACTTGTCTCCATGCTATTTTCCGCTGCCTATGGAGTTCCTACTAGCCACCACACATTGAAGCTCCATCAAAGTGGTATCAAGAGCCACTCATGCTTGGAGTCTCAAGTTTGAGTAAGGTTCTCAGTCTATTCTTGTATTTTTCTTGCAATTTTCGTGTTGTTCATCCATTTTTCATTGTGTACTTTCATATTTTGTGTTGTTCTTCCATTTTCCTTAAGTTTTCTTCAAGTTTCCTTCAAATCAACTAAACACCTATGAGTCTACATGAATTCTATGGATTCAAATTCTAGATCTCCATAATTTTTGGGTCACATTTGTTCGTAGGATTCTATTTTATTTTCCAGCACTATTTTTACGTTTTGTTGTTGTTTTCTTTCATTTTGTTCGGCGATTCTTCTTCTTTTTATGTTTATTTTCAGTTTATCATCTTTCCATGTTGTCTAGTCATGTGTAATTGCTTTGCTTGTCATCAATTCTTAGTTTAAACGATTCCACTTTCATTTTGGAAGCTCAATCACGTTGCAACATCACACAATAAGCAATGATCATTTCAATGAAGCTTGTGGATGTTCATGCATGGATTCAGTCTATTTGTTTGCATTTTCACCGACTGATTTGTTTTTTTAGAGTCTTAAATGTTCTTATATGGTTCATACTTGAAGTTAGATCACTTTCAAGTTCATACAAATTGATTCCTCTCAAGAACATCTATGATTCCCGAAGCTAGTTCACTACACCAGTTTTTTTACTAATTTCACTGCATGCACACCTACTATTTGTGATTTATCCCGAATAAATGGTTCAAAAAATGTTTAATATGATTTTTGCCTCTTTTAGCCAAGAGATAGACGAAACATACAAAAAAAGAATCACTCAAAAATATTGAGCACAAAAAATATGAAAAATTTGTGAAGCAGATGCAAATTTTCACGTTATTAGGCCTGACAGTGTTCGAAAATCACTATGTTCAGTGCATTTTTGATGTTGTGGTGAATTCTTTTGAGTTCTTTTGATTGCTCATGCATGGCTTGGGTTAATGCTCCATAAAACCTTGTTTGTACCTTGCTGAAGTTTTGATTTAAATCACTCATTCTTGGAACACAAGTGCAAGGAGCATGGCAACCTTACTTGTTCAAATTTTTACTTTTCTATTCAATTCTAGTGTTATTCTAGGTTCCTTTGGCTTGTGCTAGCCTTTCATTCTTGCTTTAATTTCTTGCTTGTCATTCCTTCATTACTCTTTCAGTCATGTTACATGTTCATTCACTTTTGTTTAGCATTTCTAATTACCTTTTCTTGCTTTATTTTTTGCTTCTTTTCAAGTGTAATGGCTCTCGGGTTTGGGATTTGATTTCGTGTTTGGTATGAATTTTAGCTTGGTTGCTATTCTAGTGGTAGCATCTTAGGTGGTGGATGTGAAGTAAACTTTTAGCTTTGTGCTTTTATTATAATTGCTTCCTCTCCTTCACCTTTGAGAGCTTTGATCCTACAACCTTTGAGAGTGTATGTGTGCTAACCATTTTCTTTTGGCATAGTTTTCTTGCTGTTTTTCTTCACTGTTTTGTAGTTGTTGGGTGTTGTTTTGGTTCACTTTGAATGTCCAAATACTTGAGTGTGGTGTTTCCAAATTTGCCACAATTGGTGCTCTAAGTTTTGGCCATTAACTAAGGCCTTAAAACTGCCATCAAGCTCTCGGAAACTCCTATTTTGGAAACACCATTCCACACTTTCTTTTGCTTTGTTTGCATTGTAGTTTTGTGCTTTATTTTCTTTTCATCTTTTAGTCACTCATTTGGGGCAAATTGAAGTATCTTTGTGTGCAAATTTTTTTGGTAAAATGGCCTAAAAATTATGAGTTTCTAAACTTGTTTTGGCCATTCTTTTGGCATCCATTGTGCTTGCGGGATACTTCATTTTAGCACCTACTTTGTGTTCCAAATTTTAGTTGTTTTTTTCTCATTGTAATTGTGGCCTACTTAAGTGTCTTGGGGAACCACAAGGTGTTCAATCCCATCTCCTAAGTAGAACCTTTCTCACCTATAGTGAAACGTTTTTAGTGGTAAGAGTGTTGAAAGTTCTAAGTGCTTTCTCACCTTGTCTTAGGCCGCATAGTTTAGATTAATGTTTTCACGTTGCATAATGGCTTGATTTGCGAGACCAAAGTCTCTAAAATTTTTCCAATTAGGGGTCCGTTTTTAGTGTTAAATTTCTTTGAGTCTTGTTTGCTTGTTTTGTGCTTAGTGACTCAAGTGATTCTATTTACTTAGCACTTAGACAATTGTGTGATCTTTGAAACCTTTTATAAGTGTATCTTGGCAAGGATTGACCTTGGTATTTAAGAAGTCTTAAAGACTCACCTCGCCTAACCTGGAGGTCCACTTGTGATTGATTTCCTCTACCACACTTTGTTCAAGTTTCCTAAGTTCATTCAATCACCATGAGTACATATTTTACATATAGTCCTAGGTTACATAAGCATGGTAGTCATGAGTTGCATCATACATTTCATAGTGACATTCCATTTTTTGGGGAGGATATAAGACCAATATCATTTAGAGATTGGATATGGGATACAGAGAAATTGGTACAACCATTGTTTAGTAAATATAGTCAATTTGACATTCTTAGGCATGTTACTTCTAGGTTTATAGGATGTGCATCTGAGTGGTGGCAAAAGAGATAGTTAAGAGTGCAAAAGGGGAGAGAATCACGCATTAACACATTTTATGAATTGAAAGCATGCATGTGGAAACATTTCATTCCCTCTTCATTTAGGATAACTAGAGAGCAACAATCTAGGATAGAAAACTTCATTGACATAGGTGATGCATTCATTCATAATGTTGCTAAGTTTTCTAGACTAGAAAAAGATTTTAAGAACAATTTGGACTTGCTCTTGAGTGAACAATGTGAGAGAGAAAAACAAAAAAAGAGCAAGAGAAAAGATTAAAAAGCTTCGAGAGTTTAATATGCAAAGAGTAAAAGAAAAGCTTGAGAAGCTTCGTGCTGAGGCAAAGAAAAGAGAACAAGAGGAATATGAGAAAAATGCGAAGAAGAAAAGAGATGAGGAAGAAAAGGTAAAAGAGGAGAGTCTTAGAAAATCCAAAGAAGAGAATGAGAGGAAAGAATTTGAAGAGAGAAAATTAGGCGAGAGAATGAGTATGAAAGAAAATCATAAGTGGTAGAGTTAAAGAGCATCTCAAACGAAAAAAGGGAACTCATTGTTAGGGATTTGGTGTACCATCCTTCACCAATTCCTTTCATGAAGACCCAATTTCCAAAGATAGTTTTTCCATCTTTAAACTCTTCTCACCTTTTTTTCATTAAATCTTTTGTTTTGTTTCCATCTCAAACATTTTGTTTTCCATCTCATTCACTTATTTCGTCCTCCTCAACATATTGTGCAAAAACACATTTTGACTTTCAAATTCTTTTCAAAAATCATCTAAGTCAAAGTGTAAGACACTCTTTTTGTGAAGTGGGCCTATTATCAACTTCTTCTAATTTTATAAGTCCATTTTCACACATTACACATTCATGTATATTGCATGGTCTATCTGAATTTAATGCAATTTTATTTGATGACTATTACAGATATATTTTTTATCATGGTGGAACCTCAAATTTGGTTATTGTGAGCCTTCAACAACCCTCTTGATCTGAGGACAGATCCTCTTCAAGAGGGAAGGGATGATGTGATCCCAATAAGGCTTATAGCTTGGGCCAACGCCTAAGCCCAAATCATGCTCAAGGCCCAATCCATGGCCCACATGCATCTCAATCCCAAAGCCCACCAAGAGGCCCAATAACAAAGGGCATGCTAAAAAAGATCCAATTGGGCTTCATCCAAGATGGCCCAAACTCACATGGGCTTCTCACACTCTTCACATGGGCCAAAGAATAACAATAAGATTGACCCATTGTTTAGGCCTTGTTTTCTAGAATAATAAGTTAAACAATGTGTAGTTGAATTGATAAAATTGGGCTTGACTAAAGCCCTATACGAGGTTTGACCATGAGCTACCAAAGGTCCAAGGTGGACTAAGTGGAAGTCAACATTCCTTCCTACACCTCATGGATCCAATGCATCCATGGGCTAGGAATGCTTCCTTCTTTTTCCAAGGCATCATCCAAAGGCCGTGAGCATTGCTCCTTCTCCAAGCCATCTTCCACGGTCAAGATTGAATGCCTTTCTCATCCAAGGGCTAAGGGTGCTTATATGTATTTGCTTTTATATAAAAGCCTAAATTTTAGGCTATTGTAATCACTCTTTAAATTTCTAATAGAATGTTTGTGTTGAGATCACTTCACTCTTCTATTATTTTGAGAGCACCTAAGCTGGAGGTTTACAACATTTCCTCTAGCCACCTTCCACTAATCTAATTTCTAGTCTAGTTCTCCTTTCACCACTCCAAATTCCATTGTTATGGAGTTCCTACCCGCCACCATACATTGAAGCTCCATTACTAGCTACTAGTTACTAGTTGCTATGTACTAGCTACTAGCTACTGCTATTAGCTGTTAGCTACAAGTTGGTAGGTACTAGCTACTAGCTTATAGCTGTTAGCCACTAGGTTCTAGCTGCTATTTGTTAGCTACTAGCTGTTAGCTACTAGTTGCTAGTTGCTAGTTACTAGCTACTAGCTACTAGCAACTAGCTACTAGATGCTAGGTACTAGCTCCTAGCTGCTAGCTACTAGTTGCTAGGTACTAACTGCTAGTGCTAGCTCCTAGCCGCTAGCTGCTAGTTACTAGTTACTAGCTGCTAGCTACTAGCCACTTATAATCATTTTCTTCAAGGATATCGTAATAGGTAATAAGAATATTTATAAGTGGGCATGTAATTGAAAAAGTTGAGAGGTACTATACAAAATTTGAATCTATAATTTTTTTTTGCTAAATTTTGACAACGCAACCAATGAACAATCTCATAATGAAAGATAGAAGATGGATATGAGAAAACCCTCCTCCAATAAGCATTGGAGGTTGGAGCATCTAAGAAGTGTGAGAGAGGAGGTTATAACAAGTGGGCATGGATTAATAGTCAAACATTTAAATGACAATGTGTCCATGTAGTTCAGGCTAATGATGAGATTATAACAAGAACTAATAATTTAGAAGTTGCTTTGACAAACCTTTCAACTTGGGAAATTCATATATACAAAGATGTTTCAGACATGGAAAAGAAGTAGTTTAACATTCTTATTCTTCCCATTCCTTGGAACTCTTCTTGGTTTTGGCCTATTTTTTGTGTAGGTATTCTCTTTTGAGGAAATTTGACCTTTGAGATAGCATTTGGGGGGGCGGGGGTGCTATTTGGAGCTTGAAGCCTTGAGAAGGATGGCCGCCTAGTCACCAGGATGACCGCTTACTCACTAGGATGGTCGTCTACTTATTAGGATGTTTGACTTCTCACTAGGATGGTTGCATACTCACCAGGATGGTCGCCTACTCACTAGGATGACCTCTTACTCACTAAGATGGTCGCCTACTCACCAGGATGGCTGCTTACTTACCAGGATGACTACCTACTCATGAGGATGGCTGCTTACTCCCGAGGCTGGCTGCCTACTCACGAGGATGACCGCTAACTCCCGAGAATGTCCACCTACTCACCAAGATGGTTGCCTACTCACTAAGATGGCCCTACTCACGAGGATGACCGCCTACTCGCCGGGATGGCCAGCTACTTACAAGGATGGTTGCCTACTTACAAGGATGGTCGTCCATTTATGAAAATGCACAACTACTTACCAGGATGGTTGCCTACTCACTGGGAAAATCTTTGTATGGTCGCCTACTTACCCAAAACCTCTTAGCCACCTCTACCTAGTAATACTCGGCTCTAACAACAAAGGACATACCTTCATGACTTGATCGACTACTCAATGGCCAATGTTGAGTTCACAACAAACATTGATTGAATAAACCTTATCATTAAAGCATCATTAGCAAAGTTAATTTAATTAAGGCTTAATACCTAATTTGGTCCTCTAATTTTATTCAAATTTTTAAAAAGACCCTTAATTTTTCATTTGTTCAATTTAGTTCTCCAATTTTTTAAAAAAATGTTTAATTTAGTCATTTCCATTAAATTGACGTTAACATTGTGTTCGTACTATGCCACGTGTCATGTTATTGTCACCTGACAATGTTTGTTTTCAATTTTGTTCCCTTATTTATAATTTTATCCAATTTGGTCCTCTTTTCTCTTAAAAGGAAGCAATTTGTTCCCTCTCAAATTTGAGACCAAATTATTAATTAAACTTAATTACAACTTATATATACATTTATATATATATATATGTTAATTTTTTTAAAAAAAATTATATGTCAAATCACTCCATCTAAATATTCAAATTATTTTATTTTTACATTTTTATATAAATATAATCCCTATTTAAACTTATAATATTTTAAAAATATTAAAAAATGTAAATATAAAGTGACACTTGTAAGGTTAAAAATATTTGTCACATTGAACATTTAAAAATTACAAGTGTCACTTTACATTTACATTTTTAATATTTAAAAAAATTATAAGTTTAAATAGGGTTTTTTTATTGTAAAAATGTAAAAAAAAATAATTTGAATATTTAGGTGGAAAATTTGATATAAATGTTTAAAAAATATTTTAACATGTTTATATATGTAACGTCCCATTTAATTTATAAATGCAATTAAAGGAAACGCCACACATAAGATAGCATAACAACGCAGTCCTGGGGTTCCCAACATCACCCCTACAAAACTAGGCACACCACGATGCCAAAAAGCAGGATAGCTGAATACGAATACAACTTAGAGTGTAGCGTAGAAATACAGAAGGAGATACATGGGCCATAACCCTAAATAAAACACAAGGAAAACTCCAGCCCAAATGGCTAAGCAGCGGAATCACCATTCGCCTGTTGACCGTGAGAACCTCGCCCATCTGCTCCCATCAACCAAATTGATGATCATCGCAAGAGAGAACAGCCACATACATCAAAACCATGCAATAAAACGGGTAAGCTAGAGCCAACAACATATTCATCATGCAGTCAAATATATTTTTCCTCATCTCATAACCATATAGCAACCACACATGTTATGACTCTTCATCCAATACACTACGACTCGACTCGACTCATCCGGATACGTATAACTTGGTCGGATTCAGCGGACGCTCGCACTTGTGGTGAATACTCCTGCTCGACTC
>Ga0214544_1005141_pt1 | contig 25700 bp, 5 predicted proteins | sample CNSS3metaG_FD_160074 | JGI IMG/M metagenome (GOLD analysis project Ga0214544, IMG submission 160074) | Root nodule microbial communities from cowpea collected in UCLA plant growth center, Los Angeles, California, USA - CNSS3 | ecosystem: Host-associated > Plants > Roots > Nodule | place: USA... | reverse complement strand
ATATATATATACATGACTCATGTTCGTAGCTGGTTGTGGGGATGCTGTAAGTCACCTTTCTTAATTTAATAATATAGTTTCTTACAATGACATTTGTTTTTGGTGTTTTAATTCAATGAAGGCATAAACCTAATGTTGGTTTCTAAATTTTCCATGCTAGACTCAGACTCGGAAGAAATGTTTGTTGGATTTACTCCTTAAAATTAGTGATGGACCACTTTAAAGTTAATCATATATAGACACACATGCAACAAAAAGATTTCAAATAAATGGAGCTAAAACGGATTTCACGAAAAACCAACAAAAAAAAGCCAAAACGGATTCTAAAATCCGTTTCAGCATCCTCCCACACGAATTCCATAATCCGTTTCTGAAAAAATCAAAAAAAAAAAACGAAACGGAATGTATATTCCGTTTCATGCGCCCTCCACGGATTCCACAATCCGTTTCTGTTAAACAAAGAAGTTGATTATATTCATAGCATGTTTCACAAAATAAAAAATATATTTTTCACAGATAATTTACCTGTTATTGTAATTTCTGAGATATTGCTCATCCCAAAAGAATTTTTATTATATTTAAAAAATGCTTTTATAAAGTGTGAGGGCAGAAGAAAGGAGTGATCAGAACTGAGGGAGGAGTAATATAATATATAAAAAAAACAAAAAAAAAAACTTTAGTGTGATCACGTAGAACAAAGAGTTTCTGTTCCTATCACTAGTAGTTTGAAATAACATAAAAGGAAACATCACCTTTTTGAAATTTGATTTAAACATTCAGTAATGACAGATTGATATTTAAAGTGAATCATTACTATGAAAAAACAATTAAGTGAAACATTGAGAGAATGAAAATAAATTAAAGGTTATCAGTATTTTATAAATGTCAACAAATTTAATTAAAATTTTGAAACAAAAATAATATAAATAAGGTTAATTTAAGAAATTATAATTGAAGTTATGCATAACAAATCTAGACCTGCCCTAAAGCCACGGATTTCATAATCCGTTTCTGTAAAAATCAAAAAAAAAAAAGAAGAAACGAAATGTGTATTCTGTTTCATCCTCCACCGGATTTCACAATCCGTTTCAACAAAAAAGAAACGGAATGTGTATTCCGTTTTATATGGGTTTGTTTTGGGGTGCAGAGCGTCAGGGTAGTTTTGATTGGGATGCAGGAGATTTTACTGTGTTTTCTCTTTCTTCGTTACCTTTTTACTATGGGCAAAACTGGAAATATATAAAGTTTTGGGGGTACAGGAGAAAGGGTTGGGGGTGCAGGGAGAAGCCCCCTGCCCCAATGCTTTTTACTATGGACCTGTGTACCAGTAAGCCAAATCCGCCCACTTTACTACCCCTGCTTAAAATTGTGTAAGATCAAATGAAGAAGAAAAAAGTATATTAGTGATTTACTTTTTGAGAAGAAAAATAAATTTATAACTTTTATGCTCTCTTTGCTTAAGATAATTTAATGTTTCAAAGGAAATGGTAAGATGGAATATGAGATGATTATTACATTCGTTAGCCTTGATTCTAGAGCGAGTGAAAACAATAATTTGTGAGATGTACCAATTTTATCATCTAACCTAATCAAAACATATTTGAGAGATTATGTAATGAAAGACCAGTTTACCCTTTATTTAACATCGAGCGACAATTTTATGAATACAAAGGAATTGGTTCGGTTTGGTTGGAACCAATCCCATGAAAACAAAAATATATTTAATCCAAATTTAATAATAATATTAAATAATAATAATAATAAAAGTAATATTAATAATAATTATTATATTAATGTTAATAAAAATAAAAATATATTAATTTTAATTATAAGGACAAAATTTTAATTTTACATTTTAATATATTAAAACTTTACTTTTTACCTATCATATCATTCAAATAACTCAAAAACTTTACCTCTAAGTCTACTTACTTTCAAACTCAAATATTTAAAAAAATAATAATAACATACATTTTATTCTCTAATTCACTCATATTGATGTTCTCACTCATCCTCAAATCAATATTTTGAAGTGAACATAGCCTCTACGAAACCTTCAAATACTCATGTGTATCCTTATTTAATGTTAAGTATTTTATAGAGTTAATTGTTTTAAGTTTGCATTTGATCCAATTGGACTCGATAATATATGAAACACAATCAAATGAACTAATTTGTTAAAATGATATATTATTTTTCTACTAAATTTGGTTAAATTGTGAAATTGAAAAGAAAGGTTTTAGTTGAAATATATTTTATGGTATACATTAATTCTTACTTTTAAAATGTAAATTAACCAGAAATAAATACAACGTATTTCATGAGAAAAAGAGATAAAACAAATTATTAATTAACTATTTGAAAAATAGAATACAAAAAAGTACTGTTCTAAAAAGAAAGTAGTGCATGTTGGTTCCCGCATGTAAAATGTCCAGTGAGCTTTTAAACGCATGAAAACTTCTGAAATTAAAAGAATACAGAAATTTGTGGAGCTAATTGGATGCAGAATGTGACAAGATGAGGTCATTCTTGTCTTATTGACTAATATACTTTATATTTTATCTTTTTATTATTAAAAAGGTAGATTACTTTATATGATCAAATAAAGAACCTTCAGAAAAAAGAGAAGGGAGATAAAGTGCTCTGACCATTTTTTTTTTTCATGGATCTCTTCTTGTTGTTCGTCTTCAATCCAAACACACGTTAATTAAGTCAACTTTTAAATTAATGTAAAAAAAAAAATCCTGACAAACAATGTTAAAAAATATAATTTAATATCAATATAAATTATAAAAAACTAACATCACCTTATACCCAAAAAAATATATTTATGAAGGTCATTTAAACAATTTGTGGACTATTATTAAAAAATAACTTATTAAACTATACTTTTTAACTTATTAAATATTATTTAATATTAAAACAAAATTTGTATTAAATGATAATTAAATATTTAATTTTAAAAAATATATAATTTAATAAACTTGAATGATCTTATTTAAAAACGAAAGCTTAAAATCCATATACTTTCTTGTCCTTGAAGCTTGTGGTAATTGTATCGTGGCTGCCACATTTCTTCCTCTCAACTCTTATGACGTGATTGAGTTGAATTAGACAGCATATTAATATAAGCTAATTAGTACAAACCAAGTGTAAATTAGCAATGAATACGCATAAAAAAAATGATAAAAGAACTCTCATTATTTATTTAGACAGTGAACTGAAAATGTTACTAGTATTTGTATCTCAAATTCAAATTGTTTTTTATTTAAAAGAATGTTTTTAATAATTTTTCATTCTTTTAGAAACTAAAACAAAAATTATGTCAAAGATAATTTCTCTTTCATTTTACGACGATTTGGACAGGTATTCTGATGAATCCTATAAAATGTAACAAGTGTATTTTGAATTTTGAATTGAATGAAATGAATTTATTATTACAGGAGGTGTAGTTGATATACTGTTAATATTTTTATTTACAAAATTCAAATTTTAAAAATAAACTTCCTTCTAAGATCAACAAGCGTTGGTATGATATATTGTTAGAATTGACTGTCCACAATCACAATCTCTTCTGGGAACAATTTAAAATGAATTTACAACGTTATTCTAATATTTGTTCTGTCCATTACCGTTTCAATATTTTACTATTTTCAACTATCAAAGTAAAACAAACCTTATTTTTTTCTCATGACCGTCAACGATAATGATCAGGAAATTAAATGAATAAAAACTCTTTATTAATAATAATTAATAATATAGATTATATATATAACACATATTAATGTGATTATTCTCACCTAAGATTGATTTTCTATAATGGAAAAACCGAGGAATGTGATTTTTTTGTTTTAAATAATTCATTATTTTACTCATCAATTTCCTAGTCTACTATAATTGAAGTGTGTTTGGAAACACGTCTTCAGGAGCTAAAACGGTCATATAGAAGGTTAAAAACGTATAAATAACATCACAACTTTACTTGAAAATTCACAGAAAAAAAGTGTATGTAAACATGCTAATTTCGTTCTAAATTCTAACACTCAACTGAAAATGTACACGTTTTTGTAATTATTTTAGGAGGAAATGTTTGTAATGTAATTATAAGGAAAATACATGTTACGAAACATTCTTACTCAGCCATGTTTACCTTTTACAACGTTAGTGCTCCCCAGAAGGTGATGGGTCCACCGAAAGAAAATCCAAGTAAAATCATTTGTTTGGAGGGAACGATGAAACATTTTCTGTACGTTTTTGTCTTTTAATAATCATAATTCATTTTGATCATTTTACAAAACAAATTCTATAAACTCAGCATTATTCCCATATAAATATCCCCATCCTCGTCCCTTCCGACTTTCATTTCAGAAATACCAGAGTAGAAGCATTTTCATAACTTCTTATTTTTTATTATTTCGTTCTTTAATTTTTAGAGTATCTAACCACGCCCAAGATTCAATTCTCTTATCATGGATCAGCTCAAACTATCACTTCAATTTTTACTAACACTTCATCTATTAGCATCAGGTAAATAACTCACCAACAAATTCACAAGTAACTAGGCAACGGAAACTATGAAATTAAACTGTAACAAATTTTGGTGCTGGTGCAGGTGCAGTATCAACCACAACCTTCACCGTGGTTAACAAATGCGACTATTCAGTGTGGCCAGGCATTCTCTCAAACGCAGGAATCGCGGCGCTTCCAACAACCGGTTTCCTTCTACAAACCGGAGAGGCCAAAACCATCACCGCTCCAACCTCTTGGGGTGGCCGTTTATGGGGCCGCACTCTCTGCACGCAAGACTCCGCTGGAAAATTCTCCTGCCTCACGGGCGATTGTGGCTCCGGCACGATTGAATGTGCGGGCAACGGTGCCTCGCCGCCAGCGACCTTGGCCGAGTTCACACTCAACGGTGACAGAGGTCTTGATTTCTTCGACGTGAGCCTAGTGGACGGTTACAACGTTCCGATGCTGGTGACTCCTCGTGGTGGCTCCGGTGATAACTGCACCAGCACGGGGTGCGTTGGGGACCTCAACGGCACGTGCCCTTCGGAGCTTAGGGTTACAAGCGTGGATGGAAAACAGAGCATGGCGTGTAGGAGTGCGTGTCAGGCGTTCGGGTCCCCGCAGTATTGCTGCAAAGGCGCGTATGGGTCTCCCAACACTTGCAAGCCTACGGCATATTCGCAGATTTTCAAGAGCGCTTGCCCACGCGCGTACAGCTACGCGTATGATGACAAGACCAGCACTTTTACATGTGCACCCTCTGCGGATTACACCATCACTTTCTGCCCTTCCCCTAATGATAACCCCAGGTAATTTTAATCTTGCTTTTCACACAAGGGTAATTTCGTCTTTCACGTGAAATATGAACGTTGTGTTGGGTGGTGTTTCACGCATTTTCTGCTGTGTTTCTATTATTTATTCTGTGTTACTACTTTTCACTTGGAAAACGACAAAGTAGCTGTGTTTTTGTACAGTCATAGGGAGATGAGCGTTTCGGTAGACTAATAAAGAAGGAGAAGCTATTTACTATATATAATATTAATTAATAAATCCTTTTTATATTGAATTAGAATTAAAATATGTAAGTTATGTGATTTAGAAATATGTTTAGGTATAGTATGTGACATCAAATAGTACGGAGTACATATACTTAATTTATCTCTGGAAACTCCAAATTAAAAGATAATGAAATCTTACTCTTCTTGTCCACTTGAAGTTAACATTTGGTTGAAATATCACTTCATTTGTCGGAAGTAGGAGTTATGATAATGAAAACTATAACCATATTTCAGACAATCTACTCAGCACTAAGCAGGTACCATAACATGTTAGAAAGAATTACTAGTACAATAATGGTAACATACCTTTAAGTGTTTAAAATAATTAAACATTGAGTTGAGAGGCAGGGGACCATACTTTGATGAAAGTCGAATCTCAATGAGTTGAATTTAGGATGATATCACTTAATTTAATGTACATGATGATCACTCATCTTTTGGCAGAACACAAAATAAGGCAGTCCTGTTATCTAGTTCACAATTAAATAAACGACAACTGGTACTCAATAATGTTTGGAATCACATGTTGATCCCTTTCTCATTTTCACTTTTTATCTTCGAACTAATGTGCACAAGTTTGTTTATCTTATAATCCTTATTCTGGATTTGCAGTCAGAAATCGTGGCAGGGGCAAAACCCAAGATCAGATAGCAGTGGTTCTTCTTCTGAGTCACCGCAACTTAACAATGGCACAATGGTGTATGTAGGAGGTGCCATGGATCAAAGTGAATTATCATGGTCAGCAGGTACACATGTGAAGGAATCTCAAGCCATTGCTGGTTTTGTCAGTATCACCATTGCTCTTTGGCTCTTGTGCCACTTATAGTAACTACTTCCTCCTTCACCATTTCTCTAAACATTACACTTTTCTAAACATTACACCCATCATCAACCCATGTTTTTATGCCTAGAAAAGTGTTGGGATCCTATCCATCACTTGTCTGGTTTACTATGTCCTCGTGGCCCACGTGAGTTCAGCAGGGCCCACAAGCACCAACCATGATCACAACTCACAAGCATGCGGGTCATTTTAAATACCTCCATTGATGGAACTCCACCACCTTACAAGTTACAACTGTTTTGTTTTCTTGTGCCGAAAAGAAGAATCCGATGTTGTAGCTATGGTTATTGTTGGTAAATGGTGAAGATAGATAAATAGGGAGTGGGACATTTCATTTATCTTTTTCCTTTGTAGCTTTCTTGTTTAGTTTAATAGGTATATATACTGCATAATTCTTTGCGTTCTGGGCTATGCATTCATTTACAGTTCTACTTTCACTATGCTACTAGCGTCACAAGATTAATTGCTGATGTTTTCTGAACTTTCACTTCTCAACGTTGTTCCTCTCTCTTTCCTTATCAATAATTTGACATTTCATGCCAAGTGTATGTATAGAAGTATATAAAACAAAAATAATATAAATGGTACCAAGATACCCAAAGGCTCTTGTCCGAAATGATTTTGAGTGATTTCAATAAGATAAAATTAACTAAAATTGTCGGGACTGACATTATTCAAAGAAAATTAAGTGTGACGAATCTACTTTATTAAATATAATATATTATTATTAAAATCTATTTCAAATATCATATACTAATATATGTTTAAAATATTACAAGGTTTTAAATCTTCATTAGGTGAAAATATTTAAAAATAAATAAATACTACTTGGCCTGATCTGACCCACAGTCTATTTATTGAGCAACCTTTATACAAATTTCCTTGAATCCATTAAGAAGAAAGTGGTGTGGTAGTGGCCACAGTTTGGTTTGGCCTTCAGTGACGTAATCTTGCAATCTTCTGGAACAAGCGTTTATGAATCTGATATCTGAAACAATTTGATTCTGTCATCGGATTTTTGGATCACCCAATTCATTGTCCTGTGGTTGGTGCTTCTTCTACATCTTATCCCTTTTTATATTTCAACTTCATAGGGACTACCAAATATTTTATTTATTTTTCATAATTTACACCTACTATCAGTAGTTAAGCATTGGGACTTCATAACAAAGACATATATAGCAAGCATTGAATAGTTTATATTATCCTTTATTGTTTTAGTAAACACCATTATTCAATTTGTTTCTGCCGTCTGCAGAATATGCAAGAAAAAACTATAATTCTTTCTGTAAAATATATAAAGCAAGACACTTTTACATTTTTTTAATATGAAAAAATTAGTATATCTGTTGAAAGTGCGATTAATTTTCTCGTTAGTTTTTCTTTTCAATTATTGTCTTATTTTATTTATGAAAAATTATATCTATACATCTTTTATTAAATAAACACCCACCTGAAACTTTATTTTAATACTATAATCATACATGTTTCAATTAAAAAAAAAAACTTAACTAAAGTGTTAATATAATTAGTTATCAAATGGTTTTTTTTTTGTTACGGATTGCCAAAATATGAAGGCTCTTTATTTATGTAACTAATAAAACTTTTAACTAATATAATGAAATGGTTTGACTTTTGGCACACTCAATTTAGTGGTTGAAATTGGCATATCATACATCCAAAGGGATTATACAAATGGTCATAATTGGGTTTTCTTGTTAAAATGGTGCATTCTGTTTTTGGGGGCAAAAATTGCATGTGTTTTTGGATTTATTGTATCATTATATGGTGATTTTCTCCCTACATCTTTACATAAAAAAGACATTTATGTTTTATCCTTTTTGCATTAGGTGATATGAATTTAAAAAGAACTGAAAGTCGTTTTTTATTTTCGGAAGATAAAATGATAAGCTTATTTTGTGCGAGGTGCAAGAAGAAATTTATGGTAGGGGAGAAAGAAACTGTCTTGAATTTTCCTATGAGAAAATAGGTGTTCAACATTGCAATCCACCCTACTCTTAATAATACTGCACTCGGATTTTTATTAAGAAATTAAGTGGAATTCAACCTAACTAAAGTTGAAAAAAAAAATTGCTAAACATATTACCACATTTCTGTCACTACTCTGAAGTTAGTTTTGACTTTTAAATTGTACAATGTAAAAATCACAGATTGGAAAGTTTCTTTTTTATATGGGTGTGCATGAAGAAACATAAGGAGGTATATGGAGGTGAACAATATCTCATTTGGAGAAATTGGGCGAGGCCTCTTAATACTTTTGATTCAGTGTCAACTTGGGCCTAAATTATTGTACGGAACAACAACGATAGAGACATCACCTTACAAACCCATGGGCCTAATTTGAAATCTACAAAGTAGAGCAAAATAAAGTGTCAGAAGTGGGATTTGAACCCACGCCCTCGATAGAGGACCAGAACTTGAGTCTGGCGCCTTAGACCACTCGGCCATCCTGACTTTTTTATTAAACGTTATTTCCAATCTGTATAATTAGATGCATATCAATATTTTATTCATTGAATTTAAAAACATATTCTGCGTCTTATTTCTTTTATTTTGTATATAATAGATATTTCAAATATGTTAAGAGTGGGTATTGTATGGAATTAATTTTAGATCACGTCCAGAATCCTTTATTATTTTATGAAAAAGTTATAAAAAAATTATTGGTTCAACCTGTAGGATATAGATACATACAGATATAAAAACAAGAAAAAGATAAATAATTGATGTGTTTAATTACATAATCCGATGAAAATAGATGTGAAAAATAAAAATAAAAAGTAAATATTTGTTAAATGGAGGTACCATCTTTAAGCAAATTAATAATTATCTATTGTAAGTCTATATATATATATATATATATATATATATATATATATATATATATATATAATATAATATATATATATATATATATATTTATTTATAATAATTGTACAGTTTTCTATTTTACATTTTTTCCCCTCCCTCCCACACAGTAAACATACATATTATTATTTAAGAGCTAAATAAATTTGGAAGTACTTTTAAATTGATCTCTATAACTGAACTTCATGATAGCATGCCTGCAAATGTTTGATTAAGATGATTACGGTTAATTATTAATTTAACTGTTGTAATAAAGCTACTATCAAAAATCAATTATCAATCAATTAAAGATTAGAAAACACATAAATATGTAATTATAAAAGAGTAACTGAAGCGATGTCAAATAAAACAAAAATCAGAATTCTTCAAGCACTCTAACACGCGAAAAAAAAAAATTGATTCAACATATAATTATTTGAATGGTTAGGTCTTTTTCATCTGATTTTTTTTTAACAAAAAAATATTAAACTTAATTGGTAAATTAGGTAGCATTTATGTTTTCTGTTAGGTGGTTTCTTGACATATATTTATTGATTTTAGTATAAGTAATAGAGCATCACTGAATTAATTCGTTTTCAGTGACTTGACATGTTATTGGAAGCAGTCACTCAGATACGTATTTTGTTAATTAATCACTTCGTATTAATTTGAGTACAATACAACATACATTTATTTATTTTAGTGAACTTAAATTCAATCCAATTCTTTCACTTTCTTGTTGGGCTTCAAAGTTACGCCTGCTATGCTTCTATTTAGAACAAGCCAGGTCCTTTCTGCACCTCCATAAATTTCTGTCAGCACCACCTAAAAGAAACTTTCTAGGATTGTAAAATCCGAAAATGAAAATTAACTTTCAGATTAAGTAGTTATCATAGAATGAGTTTAACGTAAATAATTGTGTAAAGAATTAACACCTAAAATAGTTCACTTGCACTCACGCTAGTCATATGAGTGTAATTCTTTAATTAACATTTAATTTCAGTTATGATTTGTAGTTTTAGATGTTTCCATGACACAAACATTTATAGTTAAATTTTTTTTTTCCAGTAAACAATAAAGTTTTAATATAGTTAAACTCTAATTGTGATACAGTTTCACCTCACAAAGGTTTCAAGAAGACTCAATAAAATTAGACATGTGAATATCATATTAAATAAAAAATGTATATAAATCTTTCACTGAGACTATAAACATGTAATATAACCTCATAATAATTGAGTTTAGAAATCATACCAACCTAAAATTAAAGTGGTCTATAATAAAACAAAAATAAGTGTAATCAAACTCACGTCCATACTATTTGGTTGTCAAACAACTTCACTTTTTGTTTTTTCTACAAATCAAGAAGATTATTAATCTATCGTTTTACACATTATTACTACTTATATAAGAGTTATCATTGACAATGAATGTATCTAAGATTCAGTCATATAGAATTAATGAGACATTGATTTGTTGAAAAAACAATTATTTTGATTCTTTTAAAAAAAATAGTTATTTTGACGGAAATTAAAAAATCAGATCAAAAAGGATTTCTTTTTTTTAATATTTTAAAATGTTATTTGGCTAAAACAAAATCGGTTAGTTCTTTTAAGTAGAGAAGAAAATGGATTGAGTAAAATATTAGTAAAAAAAAGAAGGTATAATTAGTCCTTGAATTTTTGGAATGTTCAATCTGGTTCTGAATTTTTGGATGGTTCAATTTGGTACTCTTAATTTTTTAAAGTGGTTTAATTTAGTATTTTTCGTTATATTCCGGTTAACGCCGTTTGTATACGCGTGAGTTGTCACTCTGCAATAGAAACAAGGGTGAAATTGTTAATGGGATTGGTTTGTTTGTTGAGTGTAATTAACATTGTTTTAGTCTCTATGTTGATGTGCCTTTGATCAAGTATATTCAGTATTGTTGGTGTATGGCCGGGTACATCCCGGCCCAATAAGACAGAAATGGCCGGGATCACCCCGGTCCAAGTATGAGGCACATTCGTTGTGGCTCAGTCAATGGGGTACCTGCTTTTCACCTTTTCTCCAACACAACACAGAGGACCCAATAAGTGTGATGGCCAGCCCGACCCCTTTTGGTCGTGTACATCCCAGCCCAATGATGTGACAAATAGAATATGGGATTATGGCACAGAGGAGCAGCGTACAATCTTATCCAACAAGGAAGGAGTTGATATTTGGCAAAGTACAGACAGACAAACCCCGAAAAGGAAGGAGTTGATATTTGAGAAGTACAGACGGCCAAATCCCAACAAGGAAAGAGCTGATCTTTGACAAAAGTACAGACGACGAACAAATCTCAGAATGGAAAGAGATGATCTTTAACAAAGATACAGACGAACAATCTCAGCCAATAAGGAAAAAACCAATGCGTGCAACCTCAGTCGGAAAAGGAAAAAATCGATCCTTGAATACAAACGGCCCACCAATAATAATAACAGGTCCATTAAGAAATTAGTATAAATTAAGATCTAGTGAACAGATAAAGGTACGTTTTTCTCACTGAACCAATTACGCCTCATATCGAATCACTTTCTGACTTGAGCGTCGGAGTGCCTGCAGGTACCCTCACTCCCGGAGTGCAGAGTCAGGGAGACTCAGGAGGAGTCCAGGAAAGAACAGGAGGAGATTCGACATAAAGGATTCTTGAGATCGTTTGGTTCCGTACTGAAATAGTATTGATCAGGTATAAGTATAATACTAAATTGATCCATTTTATAAAATAAGAATATCAAATTAAACATTTTAAAAATTTGAAAACCAAATTAAATAAATTAAAAAATTTTGGGAGACTAAATTCGTAATTATACGAAAAAAAATTGATCGTCCAACGTACTTTCTCCCTGATCGAAAACTGGGAAAGAGGAGGTTGGAGAAGAAGTAGTAATAATAGGTTTGGAGTGATAGCTGTATTTTTGTGTAATGATTGGGTGAGATTCATAGTGTGGTGTTGAGTGTCGCTAAAAAAGCCTTTAACAGCGGTCAAATGCTCGGAATTATAAATTCCCGTCTAAAAAAGTAACCCAAACCAAACTAACCATCATTAAAGATAAGAAAGAAAGTGTCCATAACTTTTTACGTGGCTTCTCAAGACGTTACAGATGCATGCCCCCTTAGGGAAGTGAGAAATCTGATCAAAGTGCAGTGTTCAAAAGGTACAGTGCAGTGTTCTTCGATATTACTCTTAGTAATCACCATAATATAAAATATTATGTGAATTACTTTTAAATAGAGATTAAATTGAGAATAATAAAATAAAATTTTGAAAAATCAGTGTAATTTTTGTTATGTTTTATAGATGGAGTTTTATTAAAGTTCAATCACATAAAATATTGATATCATTTTTAACCTAAAAAATTTAAAATTGTAAGACTATAAGTTTATAAGTCTTTTTTTTACATAATGTTATAATTTTTTTTTAATTAATGTAAGATTTAGACTCGTCCTTAATCTTTAATTTTACATAATATTATATTTTTTTATTTTTAATTAATGTAAGATTTAGACTCATATTTAAATTTTTAACGATTTTAATAGGTAAATATTTTAATAGGTAAATGTGTTAAATAAAAGGTGGAGAAAGATGTTATTTATGACCTCTTACCTAGCTAGTTTAAAGAAGGTCTGTGTGTACTTGATTCATTCGTGTTAAAGCGAGTACACACATGCCGAATATAACACTCACTCACTCCTCAATAAATTCCCGATATGAAGGTTACAACAGTATGAGGAAGGAAGAAATTGAGAAGAAGAGACGTGGAGGGTTATGATTGGTGTTGAAAAAATGAAGCACACGTAGGAGTTCCATTGGGCACCGCTGCAAAACCGAGAGCGATTGAGGGACCCGTTTCGGCAAATAAAAGAGAGTAAGAGGGGTTTCAATTCAAAATCTTCATCATCAAATCCTTTCTACTTCCATTCATCTCCTCTTCTTCATGATGGCCATATCTGATGTGGTGGCGCGGAACCTCACCACCATCTTCCTTGCGCTAATGGCCTCTTTCGAGGCCTACGCCTTTATCTGCGGCCGCAGCTTCAACGGCGGTTATCTCGTGGTCGTCTCCACCGCCGCTGTCATTCTCATCCTCCTCACCACGCTCACGTGGGACGTGTCGCGCAAAGCAACGTGCGCCTTTCACCGGCACCACGGTGACAGCCGGGAGGTGTGCAAGGGAGGTATCTGCTGGCACGGCGTGGCGCCCCGATCGCCGGCTTCTCAGGTCCGTCTCAGACTTCCTCGTCAGCTTCCCTTAGCCCCTTTGTGATTGTAATCATCATAATAACACCTTCTTTTTCTTTTTCTTTTTTACTTAATAAATATATAATCCTCCTCGTAATAATAATAATAATAATTTGGTAAGTGAAAAAGAACTCTCTGAATTTATCCTTTTCTCTCTGTTTGTAAGTTGTACAGAGTGTGTGTTTTTGTTGTAATAATAGTTGATATAAGAATTATTGAAATTAGTTTTGTGTTTGGGCATGGATATTTTAGTGGTGAGGTGGAAGAAGGGACCAGCATGAATTGAATTGGTGTATATAGTATAGTATAGCAGAGAAGCATGGTGAGGACTAGAAAGTTCAGTGTGTCAGGTATGTTAGGTGTGGAGAATTCATCCTTTCATGTGAGATACCAACATCATTCATTCTTATCAACTAAGCTCAATTTTGTTAGTCCCTTCACTGTCCCACCCCTCTACATGCATACATCAATCAATTAATTTTATTTTAAGATTTATGCATTTAAAATTGACATGTAAGAAGAGAAAATGTAAGATTTTAAGATTTTAAATAAACTATATACTTAATTTCATTTATATTTGCATCACTTTTTGATTCCTGTCCATGCATAACGATTCTTTGTTTCCCTTTTCACTGATTTTTAACCTATATAAATTAGTGTTACCCCTGTCGGCGAATTTCTCCTTTAATTCTTATTTTGATTTACATTAAATTCAGCTGATTTGAATTAAATTAATATTTTCATGATTATTAAATTGGTTTTGTATTCTTGTTTTTAATTTTTTTTTTTATAAATTCGTCTAAATATACTCTTATAAAGTTAAAAATAAATAACCATATTAGTGGCGTGACTGAGAAGAAGCATTTGGCAATAAGATAAGAAAAGAAAAAGTGATGCAATTGTTTGGAAGATCTGGATGAGGCAACTAAGGAAATTAGTGATGGATGAAGAGGCACTAAAGCTTACTGTTTACAAAATAGAAAGTAAAAGAAAGAAGAGAGACAAGTTGGTCTGATACAGAGTAAAAAAAGAAAATGCGGTAATTGAAGATTCTGAGCAGGGCAAAGATATGAAGAGCAGACGCATTAATCATCTGTGTAACATGTTTCACTATGGGTTATTTTTTAATATTATTTATTTTAATAATAACAGTAATAATAAATAAGTAAGAAATATATTATTAATAAACAATCGCTCTATTTTCAACTAAATAAATTTTTTTATGATTATCTTTTAATTAATAATTTAGTTTTTATATTTAAATTTTTATTCATTTTCATTTTTATATTTTTTTAAATTGAGTTCTAAAAAGAAGGCAATATGATATTTTTCATTAAATTAACATTAATACAATTTAAATATGGTATAATTTGAGCCCTATTCTATTTTGAAGATTCACAAATCAAAATCAGATGAGATCATAAATTTTGACCTAATACATTTTTAAATTGTCTTGACGACAATTTAATAAAATAGGTCACATTGAGTTTTTTTTTTATAAAAATAAAAAACTAATTGAGTCAGAATTATATATAAAAACTAAAATAAATAAAAATCTAAATAAATATAAGAAAAAATGAGTAATTAAGATTTTTTTTTCTTCTCTATTCTGCTCTCTTTTTTTGTTTCATTTTCATCAAATGAAGCCTTAGGTAAATGGAGTTATAAGCTCGAGTTTAATGAAGCTTTGCTTTGAATAAAAAAATCCTGCAATTATTCTCTTTTAAAGTCTTGTGAAGGCTAGGATTGGTAGTCCCTAGCTGTGATTAGGATGGTTACCACATTGTTTCAAATCAAAGGAATAAAGTATACCTCTCACTATTTTCTTTTAAATCAACAATCGATGTGTATATATAAATGCAACTCAAGCATTGACGTTTTTAATTAATAATAGTAAGTGTTATTAATATTTGAAGTTTTTTTTTTTCATTTTAAAAGAGTAAAATTTAATCACTTTGTATCTGTAATTTTTCATATCTTCAAGCTTGTTTTTCTTTTCTTTTCTAAATGAATTGATTGAATTACTTAGAACAGGAGTTTATGGGTATTTTGAATGCAAGGTGCTATCGAACTGTTTTATAAAATATTAATTTAACTTAAGTAAGCTTCATTAGTTATATATTTTTAAGACTGCTTTACAAGTTTTATTGTAATTATAAATTCTTATAATGCTCGTGTACATATAGTTTTTTTTTTATTAATAGTTTAACCTTTTATAATTTAAAAATGAATTAAATTATTAAAGTTAAATCTTTTTTATTCTTCACTCTTAATGTATTATATAACATCCTGATTTTAAATCAATTATTTTTTATCATAATACATCCTCATATTTCAATAAGATTTTGTTTATAAAATATAAGAAAATATCTAAGGAGATAATCCAATGTCATGTTTGCTTAAAACTTGTTTTCAACTCAATAATGCATAAAATATGAGAATTAAAATATTTCTACTTTCTTGTCTCCCTAACTTAAAAATAATTTTATTTTCTTCTCCTAAAAAAAATTACCGCGAGATCAAAAAGTAATTGTTACAAACAATCATACAAATAACTTTGTCTCTTTTAACTATTGGTTTTCTTTTACCTTCTGCTGTATTATTATAGTCATCATCATGATTATTATTATTATTAATTAATTAATTATAAGAGAACTCTAATGGAAGACATAAAAGTGAAAGAAGTGATTTGCATCATGAAGGTAATGCTAAAAAGAATTCTCTTGTGCACTTCTTCTATTAACGTTTTTTTCTGAAGCTCAGTGACATAAACTGAAGCCAAGCTTTTTCTTCCACCCTGTGTTCCAAATTACGGTGGCTCTAGATAGAATATAGAAAAAAAAAACAAAAAAAAAAAAAAGGCGGTGGATAATACACCAAAGGTTAATCATTTAGGATGTGATAAATCAAAATTTGAATTCTTGTTTAGAAAAGTGTCCATATTTAATGCTAGGTTGTTTTAAAGATAGGTTGAGTCAAGACAACTTAAATAAACTATATAAATATATCACTCACTAACCTACCAGTGAACCACTTGAGAAGGACAACGTTTTAAATGCTAATTGTATATAATTTAAAATAAAATGAAATTTTTTAAAGTAAAATTATTTTTCATCTCTCAAATTCATGGTGTTCTCTCTTACAATCCTTATAAATTTAAAAGATATTTATTTTACTCTGTCTCATTGTGTTAAAAACTTCACAGACACTTAATCACCCAATCACATGTTCCGATGTATAAAGTTTTGCTTGAATAAAGAGATTATCACTATTTCTTTTCAAATTGAAGAAACTAAAGAATTTGAAGAACCACGATCAAACCTAATTCAAATTTAAGAAAGTAAAATACCTGTTTAAGTCATTTTAAAGATTTTTTTTTTTTAGGGCGGTACCAGTATCGAAATTTGAAAATGTAAGAATAGAGGCTTACACTAACTGAACATGGATCGATTAACAACAGACACCAGCACCAGTTGCCATCACCAAGGTTGTGAATATTGTACCATGCGCTAGAATACACAACGAATTGAAAAGGAGGGTGGGTTGAATCGACTCGGTTCAAAATTCTAAATGACTGAGTTAACCAATCTGTAACAGAAAATGCCATTGAAGATCCATGTAGACTTAAAAGGGAAATCAATGAACCTGATTTGTCCAGTAGAAGAGGACTCGCCATGAATCCTCGTATAATAATAAATTCAAAAATTCAACAGAATTAATAAAGTATTATGCAAACAGAGATATTGAACTGAGGCCATTCTAAGTCGGCGACTTCTACCTTTCTTTCTTTCTTTTTTTCAGGTTATTAACTTCATAATGAAACCTAACCAAATAGTGGTAACATAATAAAGCACCACCCAGAAAACGAGACATGATACTATATGCCTATAAATTTCTTTGACATACGAAAGAAAAAATACAGCTAAACGCACCAAGACTTTCTGTGCTTTGTAATGCCTTTCTATGAAGCTATAGTAAATGATAAACAACGGAAGAAAAAAGAAAAAAATAACAATAAGAAAACCCAATTTCTGCCCCCTTTAACCATTAATAGTTTGAATCATACTACATCCATCTTCCCCCAGCATTTATTGAATTTGAGATCTTCAGTCGCTAAAGGTTGCCAGTGCTCTTGAGGATAATTTCGGGTAATAAAGCATTAATTGGAAAGGTGTGTGTTTATGAACAATTCAGAAGAGGTGTAATAGGCTACTTCCATGGAGGTTGCGAATGTTTGTAGCTATACGGATAGGGTTCCCAACTACTATCTGGTTCCTTTCGTTTCCCACCAACCACCGAACTTGATGGCTGCGGCATGGTTCTTACTTGCTCCTCCACAGCCCTTCCCTGACCAGGAAAGAAAAATTGCCTGGCTGCAAATGTCTCTCTATTCCCACCCTCAATCATGAAACCAGAGTTCAGGTCAAAATTAGGACGTGAAGGCCCAAATCCATTCAGACCGAGTTGTGTACCCGTCATGTTCATAAAGAACGGTGGTGGCTGAGAGTAAGATGATGAAAGTATATTTAATGAAGGTCCACCCACTTGTGGAACAGCTGGAGCTCCTCTCGAGTCCACCATATATGGAACTGTGCCACCTGACCCGTACATGGCTGATGAAAAAGGCATTGTGGGTGCTGCTGATGCTGATGTCACTCCATTATACCCAAAAACAGATGATTGATTGAAGGATGCAGCAGGGGCCATCCCTATAGTGCCACCGGTCCTTGACATCGAAAGATCTATTGCAGGTTCAACAGCATTTCCATTCGGCAAAAAGGATTGAGGAACACGTTCTTTTTTACCAACTTCTACCTTGGCGCCCAAAAGAGAGATAACAGGAGCATCTGGTGATTTAGAACAATCATATCCATTGATAATATGAGAAGACTTACAGGACCCCAGGTCTACCAAATCAGTTTGAAGGCATGGCCTGTCATTCAAATCAATGTTTCTAACATATGGCTGCATTGATGATGATGATGATGTAGGTGATGGGCTCCAATAGCCATTTCTTCCAAGAAAGAGTTGTCCCTCCATCCTGTGATCTGAAGGTTGGCCGTGACCATCATCACCAGTACTGTTCAAATCAAATCCAAGCATGCTTGAACTTTTAGAACTAAATTCAACAGTTGATTGCTCAGAACGCCTGCCTGAAGATTCAGCAATAGGTTTTGCGTTTCCTTCTTCACCCTCAGCAACGTTTAGATCAATATCAAGCCACTCCTGCCTCGGCCTTGAAGTGTCAATGTTCGTATCCGAAAGATTCCTCTCACTATCACAATATTTACGAGGAGATGCAGGGCGAAAGGCACTGGTGGCAGCTGATCCTTTCCAACCAAGTGTTCCCTCAAACTGCAAAGGGGCACCAGGCAACCCAGGAGTTGGCGTAGGCCTTGAAGCAGAGACAACAGGTATGGAGGTCGATGTAGTATTTACACAAACATCCATATCGTCAGAACCAACTTCATTGAGATCAAAGCCACAAGGTCGTTTCTCTGAATTACCTCCTGAATCTTGAGCTGCTTCAGTCACCTCCAAGCACACCACATCAGGTCTGCATTCAGGCTCCGCCTCAGTGTTGTCAAGAATACTTGCACGCCCCTCCATTGAACATGCCTCAGTAGCAAGGCTGTGTCTGGAGGAAACCTCCTCAGGTGGGACAGGAGTGAGCTCCTCCTCTTTTCTTACAGAATCTGGACTGCCTGGTTGCCTGGTTCTGCCATATGAGAACTTTTCGGAAGAACTGCTGACTTCTCTATTAACTTCCTGAGCAACTTGACGAGCAAATTCTAAAGGATCGACAATGCCACAGTCAAGTTCATTGCCAGAACCTCTCTTGTCAACTATGTTAGACCTTCTGAAATCTATTTCGGGTTTACAAGAATCAGAACCAATAGATGTAACTTTGTTGTTATCAACATGACCCTTCCCTTCCTTCGATGGTGAGACATATCCAGCTCCACAGACAGACATACCTGACACCTCAGTCTTTCCCAATTTACTGTCACTGACCAATGTATCTTGCAATGCATTAGAACAGTCATTGTCATTCTCTACAGCTCTGGAAACTTGAGTAAAGCCAGTTACAGTTCCAGCATCATCCTCCCCACTCTCCCTATCAGATGCAGGTGTCTTCATACTAGTAGAAATAGGCAAGTTATGACAAGCCTCATCCTCATTGTGTTCAACATTTTGCTCCAAAGCTGGTCCTTTAACAGATTCTGGTGCTTTTGCTTCACAGGAAACAGACTCGGGCACCGGTTCCGAGGACACAGAACAGATCTCTGGTGCTCCAAGTTTTTCTGGAGGGACATTAACGTTTTGCTCCTGCTTTTCCACTTTAGCCAAGTCAGTTAACTGAACCATACTTGACTGTCCTTCAACCGAAGTGATCACGTCTGCAGGGCATAGAGGCGGTGCTACTTGAGCAGAAGATGGAACACCAGCACAATGGTTTACTGATCCCTCTTTGACACCATCACATTCCAAATTATCTGAGCTTTTCGATAGACAGTTTACAGTTCCATTTAGTCCTGATGCACTATCATTATCATTGCCAGCTTCATCCACAGCAGATGGCTGGCTTTCCTCCTTGACAATCTCATTGGTTGCACAGTCAACCTTAGCAAGCTCCACATCATGAGATTCAGTATCAACATTTTCAGCTCCCTTCCAGCTGTCAAACAATGTCCTTGCTCTATCCTGAACCTTAGCGCTATGATGGCCAAGAAGATTACTTACAGTGATGCGAATTCCAGATGAAATTGACATCTCACAGTCTAGATGAAGCTTTTCAACTGCACGTAACATTGCAGTAATTGATTCTTCAACAAAACTGTCTTTTGCATCAACCTCAAATTTTTGGGCATCCTTTAACCATCCGTTGATGAAGCAAAGTCCATCCAATTGAATAAAAAGATCAAGGCAATCTTTATTCTCTGTAGCGGCAATGGTGCTTGCAACAGCAGCCCACTGCCTAGTCGCATCAGCAGAATTTTTAACATCGCAACTTTTTTCTTTCTGCATCACAGAGACCAGCTCCTGCACCCGAGAAGGTGCTGTGAGCCCATCTTTCATCTCGGTCAAGGTAAAGAAATCTTCAAGAGTCATACTGCTTCACATAATCATCCTCAGAGCATCAAGGTCATCCTTTTGGGGTGCCAGAACTGTTCCTCCCATTAAGAATTTCCAATAGAATTTCTGGAAAAAAAAGTTCACAAGCATCCACTGCAAAAACAGTAATAGAGAAAATATTCATTTTGAGGACTTATAGATTCCTACCAAGAAACAGATCAGACATAAATTAAGCCCCAAGTTTACCGCAACAGTTGGTAAAATAATAAATACACCCGACATTTTCAGTCTTGAGACTAATTTTGCGACTGACCCTATTCATAGTGCATGTCATAGATTTTATATCACTGTTACCATAAATAAAAGAATCGACAGTTCCGTAGAAGGTAGGATATATCATAATTGATTTGTTTATGAAAAGACAAATAAAATATCCAAATCATGTCACAGGAATATCAAGTTACATGTAAAAGAACCGCTTCATATACCATTGTCCAAATCATTATAGATTTTAATTTTCTCAAGAAACATATAAGCAGCATTTTTTCAATCTAAGGACCGACTTGACAGGCACAAGCTTGTGCTATAACAAAATGTCAGCTGCAGCACGCTAACATACACACAGAAAGAAATTGAATGTAACTTTTTAAAACTCTTCTAAACCCAGGGTTGTCTTCACAAAGCCCAGGCATAAAAAAATGATAGTTCATAACCACACTGATCACTCCCTAAATAAACGTACAAAAATCAATTTCAATAATTATTATTGTAGTAAAACATAAAATATGCATTGCACCGTAATCAAATTTTTTGAACAAAATATTTTTCGTAGATATTTTTTAAAATCTGCCGAGGGTTGAGTATAGCTTCTGCTTTTCTGAGAAGTATTTTAAACAAATCAAACAAACCTGGTAGCAATTACTATCAAACAGGGTACAGATAAAGGTATTGGAATTGAAAACAAAAGTGTTATGTTGAGGATTCAAAATTAAAAAAGAAATAGCAAAACGTAAATGTAAATAAGATTACCAGTCGCTCTGACGGCTGGTAACAAGTTGCAACTGTCAAAAAATGAATTGTAAACCTCCAATCACGATCAGTGAACAGATTTTACTCAATCCCTGAAACGCCGAATTAAGAAAAAAAATTACAATCCCACACACACAATGCAAGCAAATTAAATACCCAAGGTATAAATTAATGATTATGCATGAACCCTACAAGCACATAACAGAACACTAATCCTTAATTTCCAACAGCAGTAGCTTATACATATATTTTTTTTTATTTTAAAAAAGAGCGACAGTATCCAAAACCCTAAAAATTGATATAAGATATAGAAAAACCCTAAAACAAAAAACAAATACTCTACAGCTTCCTCGCCCAAACTAGTTGTATCAAAAGAGATGAATCCAAGAGTGGATACCCAGCGTAACACGGTGAAAACGCGGACACACCTTACAGAGGGAAAGGGATTAAGAGAAATAAGGGGAAAAGAAGTGAGAGGGAAAAAGGGAAGGGAAGAGAATGAGAACCTGGGAGAGTGAAATTAAAACCCTAGCTGCGGCTAAGGCTGAAAGGAGTGGCAGCTTTCACCAATTCATGAATGTTGCGCGAGAAAGGAAGAGAATAAGAGAAAGCGTTTCGTTTTTATGGTGGTGCCTGCTCTGCGTTGTTGCTGTGTTAAGAAACTAAAAAGTGAGGGTGCGTGTGTGTTTGTTTGTATGCGTTTTTGTCATTGAAAGCACAGAAGCACAGGTGAGAAGAGAATAAGAGAAAACGTTTTTGGTTCTTAGGATTTTTTATTGGTTTTTGTTTCACAGATTTCTGAAATTTCTGGTCGATTTTAGTTCGTAGGTTGGGCATCAACACGTGCGACGCCAGAGGCTGTTCCGGGTTAATGGGGCCACTCCCCACCACAACACAACACTCATGCCATTCTCTTCAATTTCAATCTTTTCTGGGTTCCCATTCCACACTCCGACCCGTACTCGCTTTATTTTCTTTCTACCCGACCCGTATATTATGATACCGCTCCGCACCGTGTTAATTACCCAACCCAAATTAAAAGTGCTATGATTCTATGATTCTATCATTTTAATTATTGACATAGCAAAATTTTTGGAAATTATTGATTTCGAAAAATAAAACAAATTCAGTTACTGAAATCTGGAATATTTGCTTAATTTCAAAAATATTTCATTTATTCATAATTTCAAAAGTATAATTTTAGATGTTGAAAATATTTAAAAATCATTTTAGTTCACGTCAAATTTATTTTAGAGATTAAGAATTTATTTTTTTCAAATCTAGAAAAATAAATTTCAATTGAATCTTAAACTGAAAAATAAATTAAAATAGACTAATGTCAACAATCCCAGTCACTATCTGATATTGTAATTATTTGTAGGTTATATAATTCAATTGCAATAATTTGAACGATCTAAGCTTATGTTGATGAACAATGTGAAATAGAAATTTAAAATAATTGTTCATTACTAAGAAGAAAAAAATGAAAGTGATGAAGAAAGTGAAAAAAAATTACCAGCCTTCGAAAGTGAAAAATAATTATTTTAAAAATGTAAATTATTGTTGATATTAGTTATTAATATTTATTAAAGGAAGTTAAATTTACAATCTCTCATCCTTTTTTTCTAATCCACTAAATTAATCTTTTATCTTCAAATTATTAGTAGGATTGAATCCACAACCTTATCTTTTTCATGATAATTTATAATCCTATGATCAGTAATTATATATATATATATATATATATATATATATATATATATATATATATATATATATATATATATATATATATATATATATATAGTTATATATAAAGAATTTTCATGTTTATATTTGTTTTCCAAATTTACTCTTTAAACATTTTTTAAAATTAAAATTATTATTTTATCATTTTACTAATTTTTCAATTTAATATCTTTTTAGTTTAACTATTTTTTTAAATTTAACCATTTTTTTAATTATCAAATTACCTATAAAATAATTAAAAATTATTTACAAAAAAATTATAAAAGTTATTTATATTTAATTTCATAATCAACATAATAATAACAATTAAAATAATAATAACAGTAACTTTATTATTAAGTGAATATATATCTGCTAGTATAATAAATATAATTATTTATTTATTGATTTATTAATTTTCTGTATTTGAGGCGAATATTTTTTTTCAAAATACGTATCTTTTGATGCTTCCACATTTATGTGTAATTAAATTAAATCCGATCTCTCCTTAAATATTTGTTCAAAATAAATAAGGTAAGTTTACTCCATCAAAATCCGTTTTTAATCTTACAAAATTAATGAGGGCGTAGTTATTATATTTGAATTCTGATAATATTTCCTCCTTTCTTGACTTTTCTCTTAGTTTAAGAAATTTAATTAATGAGTGGTGGATCTTCGATAAAAAAGATTTATAGTAACTGAATATTTTTAATTCTTTAAAAAAACTAATACAAATTTGGAAAAATTACTTATTCTAAATGAGAAATTTGGATATTAAATCTACCAAAAAAATATTTATAGAATCTGAATTTAATGAGTTAAATATTAAATTACGTAATATTATATTATTATGACTATTATGTATATGAAATCAATTTCAAAACAAATAGATAATTGATAGATATGCGGTTAGAAAATAATTGATTGATCGTAAACATAATCCATCAATTAAATAAATTAGTTTTAGTTTAAATATATTACTAGTAATAAATTTGGACCCAAAATTAAAATTTGTTTGTATTTGAAAATTTTACAATTTTTGTTTTTAAACTTTAAAAATTAATAAATGTATTTTTTTAATATGTTCTTTTTAACTTTTTTCGTGTTAAATAATATCCCATATTAACATTTTAATTTGAATATGTTAAACACGGTCTGAACAATTCAAACATAAATCTAAAATGTAATTTCACACATCAAAAAAGTTCAATTCAAATTAATTGGTAGTTAAGTTACGAATTCATTTATCTTGTAAAATATGTGGACCAAATTCTATCGAAATTTAGACAAGAATGAATTTCGACTACGTAAATGTTCATGGACTAAAAACGTATTCAAACCATTAGTTTTTTATAATGTTCTCACTTAATTCTTTATGTATCATTATATAAAAAAAAATATAGCTAAAATTTACTTGTATTTTAAAAAATATATCATATCTTAATAAAAATATTGGCATTTGTAACATCCATAAATTTTATAATACAATCTATTAATATCACATTATTTAGAAATGTTTTATTTTATTAGAAATAATGATAGTAATATATGTGTATATATAGAATAGTAATAATAATAATTAATAAGTAATACTATAACGATGATAATAAACATTTAAAATGAAAAAAATATAAAGGATAAAGAAATTAAGATAATTTTTTTTCTAAAAAAAAATAATAAAAATAAAATAAATAATAAAGAAAATTTATATATATATATATATATATATATATATATATATAAAAAGAGCCATGCGTCGTCGTGTGTTATAATATAAATATATTATATGTGAGTTGTATTTCTTTGGATGCAGAATGCAAGGAATATAGTAATAACACTCATGCTTGGCTAATCACGTTGAACGCTGTTGGATAAACCTTAAGTACATAATGTCAGAACATTAAATGTTGGGAGTTTCGGATAAATGAAGATAACCCAAATCAGAATAAAATCTAAGAGCAATTGAATGCAAAATTATATCTATATATGTATGTATAGATTTAGATGGCTATAGATAATGGAGATTCAAAGCTGTAAAAAGACAAAAAACAAAAGACACTGAGAGTGAAAGGAAGCAAAGAAGTGAAAGATATACAAAAAGAAAACAACGAATGCGTTAAAAAAAAAGAGTGCTACAATCTGAGTGTATAAAAAGGAGAAACGTGCATTTATCTTTTTCAATCTTTGAGGTAAGGAAATGAGACATCTATCATTTTATCTTTTTACTTTAATTATTTTTTTTATCTATTCATAATTATTTTTATCTCTATATTTACCTTAAGTGAGGTGTCCCTAACCTCATTCTAATTTATATTTAGTTTCCATT
>Ga0214544_1005139_pt1 | contig 25708 bp, 13 predicted proteins | sample CNSS3metaG_FD_160074 | JGI IMG/M metagenome (GOLD analysis project Ga0214544, IMG submission 160074) | Root nodule microbial communities from cowpea collected in UCLA plant growth center, Los Angeles, California, USA - CNSS3 | ecosystem: Host-associated > Plants > Roots > Nodule | place: USA... | reverse complement strand
ATATATATATATATATATATATATATATATATATATATATATATATATATATATATAAAGTTTTGAAGAAAAAAAAGTAAACTTTTACTTATATAAGTAAAATGTCACGAAATTCTGAATTAATATAACTTGTTAGGCATAATTGATACAAGTTAAACTTTTAATACAACTCCATGCGTAGAAATAAGTTTTTTCACTAAAATTTATTATATAACCCAATAATTTATGTAAATTAGACTAATATAATATTAGAAAACAAATTTTAGATGCGATTGATTGAGAAGTAAAAGGACCTTCCCTTCCCTTGTAATACTAAACTAAGATTTTTATTATATATTTTTTTTTGTATTCAAAATACCCACGATATTTCAGTGAGTTGTTTGTTATATGCGAAAATCACGACGACTTTCCTGAAAATCAAGATCCAAAAAATAAACATTGAAGACTTATATAAATATATAGTGGATTACTATGTATTAGATGATAAACATTGATGATAGTCGTTATAAATAAAAATGTAATAAATTCTAATAAAAATCATGTGGATGTTAAACAAATATTATAATTTTATTGGATCCTGTATTTTATATTTTTGTCAGAACGTGAATGAAACGTTATGTATTATTTATAAGGGAATAGAAGGATCATAGGGCGGTTGAGTTTGGAGGAACGATTACGCAAATGAAATGAAAGGAAACTCGAGTGTAGACTTACTTCAACTATTATTGTAGACTAACTAACTACGTTTAATTTATTTCATTTCTCAATTGCAAAAATCTATAATCAAAGAGAAGGAGAAGAGGGTGCGAGCAGAGCGAAGCAAAAATGGCATCGGAATCGGGTCAAAGTCCTAATCCTTCTTGGTTTTCGCCTAAAAGGTCCTTCTTCTCATTGTTTCTATTTTGGTTTTCGTTGTTTTTATTTTGCAACTCGAAATTCGGAACAATACATGATTCACTGATTGATATTTTGCAATTCAAAAGTGTTTTGTGCTTGGTGTGTTAATGAACTACAAGAGGCTAATTAATTAGGTAAAAAGTTAATTAATTAATACATGATTGCAGGCTTCTCATGATATTTTGTATCATTAACATGCTAAACTATGTGGACCGAGGAGCTATTGCCAGTAACGGTGTAAATGGAAGTCTTGCAACGTGTACTGAGTCCGGTATTTGTACAGGTGGCAGTGGAATTCAGTAAGCTCTGTTTCTGCTAAACTCTATTTTACTACTGATTGTTGTTGTTGTCGTCTTATTGTAGCACGATGTTCCACATTTCAGGGGGGATTTTAACTTGAACAATTTTCAAGATGGTATTCTGTCATCTGCATTTATGGTGGGGCTTCTAATTGCTTCTCCAATATTTGCTTCTCTGGCCAAAAGGTAAATTTCTTCTTGTTGCATGAGCTTTTGCCTGCTTCTCATGTTATTTATGCTTATGGATTAACTATGACATCAAGCTCATCACGTCACAATGATTAGTTGTTGTAACTTTATATGGTGTGGATGTAGTAGTAATAGTTGTAGTTATTGCATTCTTATTAGCATGAGCTGAGGGCTAGCTTATAAATTCAACAGCAAAAATAAAATATCAGAATATCCTTCTCATCATCTTGGGGTTGTTTTTGTGACTCTATTCACAGACCTTTTGCTGCTTATCTACACTTGTGTAGCTTGTCTTCTCCTTTCTTGCTCTTTTGAAGTACATGACTGAACACAAGCCTGTCTTGTCAACTAAATGGTTCAAATCCTCCTAGAAATGTACAGGGCAATAGAAATTTCACTTCTCACTTCCAGTTTGGTTGATGCAAAACACAAATGCAGGAGAGTTCTATGGTCATTTCTATTTATTATAAGCAAATTAACACCATTTTGGTAATCTTGTTGGAGATCCCACTTCGGTTAGGAATTAAGCCAAATTATAAGATAGTATCAAAACCATTCAGTGCCTATCATAGTCAAGTTCTTAGGGACTATTATGAGTAAGGTCAGATTATAATATATAAGTCAGGTATAATCCTTATCTTACCCACCTATCAATTGAGGTCCAAGATTCGTCACTGTTGAAATCTATAAATTAAAGTGGAACTAAATGATGCCAGATTTCAGCATGTTTACATTGTTAAGAAGTTATATTAAAAATGCATAAAAAATGGGAAACTGATAATTTGAATCATGTTCTTCAAAAAGGCTTAGGTAGCTCAAAGTAGGATTAAATATTTGCAATCTCCATGTTTCCCCTTTCGTTGCGTGATGATTAATGCATTTTCATGTTTGCAGTCACAATCCATTTCGGCTTATTGGTGTTGGATTGTCTGTTTGGACATTTGCGATAGCTGGATGTGGTTGTTCGTTTGATTTTTGGTCTATTGCAATATGCCGAATGTAAGGGAATGTTTCGGTGCTTTCAACATTATAAAGCCTTGAGCCTTGATAATTCACCAATTTCTCATGTCATGTTTTGATTTGAGACTCACAGCAGTTTTTTTGCAGGCTAGTTGGGGTAGGTGAGGCTTCCTTCATAAGTCTTGCAGCACCATTCATAGATGATCATGCCCCTGCTGCACAGGTTTGACCTATTTCTTTATTTCCACTTCAGTTCCTTCATAATTAGTTGAAACTTTTCCTTCATGAATACAGTGTTGCTGATTAAGTGTTTTTATTGATGACAGAAAACAGCATGGCTTGCTACGTTTTATATGTGCATACCAGCTGGGACTGCTCTGGGCTATGTTTATGGTGGATTTGTAAGACTACATACTTCCATTGTCTAGCTGTCTTAAGATAACTTGTGGCTTTTTGATTGTTCATGTTAATTGTGTTGTGTCATTTTCTTGGACTGCTATATATTTTAATAGGACTAATAATTGTTGGAATTTTTATTTGTTTAGGTTGAGTTTGGCTTTTATTTATTTATATATGTATAGGGAGATAAAAGAGGAACACATTAAATAAGAACATTACTGTGAGATCTAAATAAGAACATTACTGTGAGATCAGAGGATAAGAGATTTCGTCATAGAAGAAAATTCAACAAAAGAGATAAAAAGAATTAATGAAGCCAAGTTACCCTGCCTTCTAACTAAACATATCCTCAAGGGAAGCCCCTCCCAAAAGACCATGAGCTTTGTCAACTAGAAGCCAAACACCTAATTCTATCTCAAAGAAGCTGTTCACTCATTGAACTCTTCTTTAAGATAAAAGAATTGTGTTCCAATCACATGTACCAAAGAACGGTATAAATAGCACATTGCCACGTTAGCATCCCACAGTTCTAATTTTAGTCACACTAAACAATGCACAACTTATTGTGAAAGGGAACAAGATTCTCAAGGAAACTGCATTCTGTTTCCTTTCCAAGGCAACGTTCTTTGAAATCAACTTGCTAAGAACCGAGCTGCCTTCTTTCTTAGGATGACTACATATCCACAAGTTCACCAAGTTGTCATGTTTCATATCGGCGGTACCTAACCCCAGAAAAAACTTTTGACCTGGCCTGCAAAACAAAAATAGGTAGTACAGAGGAATCCTGCATTGATAGACTTGAATGGGAATAATCCATACCTGGAGAAAAGTAAGCACCTTTTCAGATCTCAGGGTTCTTATAGATTTTCTTCATATTGGGTGGATTACCTGCTGACTAAACACCCAAATATTAAGAGGCCGCTTCAAGGTCTGGCAATCTGCTAGTGATACTAAGGTGGAATTACTTTTATAGTCTACATTAACACCAGCCAAACTACTGATTGTCATCAATCAAACCTTGAAGAAATTTCAAAAAGATTGAAAATGAAAGGATTCAGAAAGCTTCTTCATTCTTTTCTGAAAACAAAATGGTATCGTTAGTTGCATTCTTTTCAACACAAGGGAGAAAGATAGTTTGATCCTCGCAAACGATAGTTGAATGTGAAGGATTGAGTATATTTGATGGACTTCTTCTGGGGAACTAATAATGTATATTAGCCATATTCTCAAACTAAATAGCCATATTTTCTGGAAAAACATTTTTTGTCTTGTTATACCTTTATCTGGGGTACTTGCAAGCTTAAAACTTGTGCTCAGCTTTCATATTTATTATTTAATTGTCTTTGTTCAATGATAATTTTAAAATCAATCAGCTTCAAGTTTTCAAATAACGTGTAGGTCGGAAGCCAATTTAACTGGCGTGTAGCATTCTGGGTTGAGGCAATTTTGATGCTTCCTTTTCCCATTTTGGGTTTTCTAACGAAGCCTTTGCAATTGGAAGGTCGCCATTTTCTTCTCTTTGATGTGTTTAAGAATATCCTTAATTTTTTAATCCCTGTCACATTAATATAGTATTTAACTTTCAATGTAGGTTTTGCACCCTTGGAACCCAAACACACACCAAAGTCTATTGAAACAAATGATTCTGAAACTGGAGGTATTCCTGATTCTTTTAGCTATTACTTTGTAATTTATTATCTATATTTCCTTATAATCTTTTTGAAATTTATGGGAAAATATTATCTTCCAATATTGTTTTCATATTAGCAGGTATGGAGAGAATTAGAAGACTGGACAAATTTCATAATGAGAAAAAATTTTTGGAAAAACATCAATGCTAATGAATATTATAGAATGGGATGTCTTTACTTCATATTAAGTGAATAAGCATCTTATGTTTTTTTTTTTTCTGGTATGTCTCTAAGCTATGTGGTTGTAACAAAATTGAACACACTTTAAGTCACTATTTTGCAATATGTCCAGTTCAGTTAAAAGCTGTGCTGTGATGAATTATTTATTTTAGAGAAGGGAGAATTGCAGTAGTACAACAACAAAACCTTATTACACCAATGTAGGTTGAGTACTTGGAATGTATAGCTCAGATATTCTATGTTTAATCACCTTTTCTCATAATTTCATATTATTCTTAAATATTGGGACCAAAATGCTCCTCCATACACTTGACATTTTCGGAGATATCAAAATTCTGTTAAATAGCTTAGTGAGCCAAGCAATATCTTGTTCACTTACACACTTCCAAACTTCAACAGGATTACCATTATCTATTTTTTTAAGGTTTTCCTCTACCTCTTCAACATGTGTTCTACTGTAATAAGCCAAATTTGTTCCTTCCTCTGGGATTTCTAGCTCTTCCATGCTACACCTTGATCTTTATCCATTACTGAAAAACTTGATACAATAATTCTTCAAATCACTTTGATATCATGATCTGTAATATAAACTTTTTCTTCTTCAACCTTGATACATGATTCAAATCTAATCTTTTCCTTTCTCCATTTTTCTGGGCTTATATATCTTATGTTCTTCATTCTTTATTAGGAATCATCTTTTGAAATTTTTAACTTTATTATCCATTTTCAATTCAATTTGTCATTTCAAGGAAGAAGCCATGTGTATCATTCATATTATGACAAGTGTTAGTCATATTTGTAGTATTTAGAACTTTGTCTGACTTTGCAGTTCCCTTCATATCTGCGTTCCATTTATATAGGATATTTGCATTTTTGGTGTCGTAAATAATTTCTGTGGTCATTGTTAGAGGTTTCTGTTATAGGTGATGACATGCTTGCTGAAGATCAAGCCTTGCTAAGAGGATCCAAGTAAGTATTGCTTTTGATTTTCTGAATTTTGAATCCCTTCTCTCTTTGGTATTTGTTGTTTAGTTTTTCTTTGTTTTCCTATTTCTAATGCCAAGCTGAAGAAAATTTAGAAGTTAGTCTTAGAACTCAACTCTCAACTCCACTAAATCATTTTGTAAGGTTAAGAGTCTCCAAACTTTATAAGCTCCATTTGAAACATACATGCCAACGTGAGACCAAATCGCCATCCTTGAGGTTGCACTTAAGGCAACTTAAGGTTGCACTTGAGGTTAACTTTGGTGAACTAGGGGTGACTCGAATTAAGGCAATTTTCCAACAAAAATCCAAAGTCTAAGCATTAAATTTGCCTTATGTACATTAAAGAGAGCAAGAAAAATGAAGTTGGAGACAAAATTCAACTACCATTTACGATAGATTGTCTGAGCAGTTGGAAGAGCAGACAGTGTCACTTGAAGCAATCATCAAACTTCTTGTTCTATTTAATCTGCTGTCAATGGTCAATACTCTAAATGGTAATCCTTTCAGTTCATGCAAAGCAGTTTTGGTACTATTACAGATGGACAGTCTTGCCAAGAATCAGGGTGGTAGAATGACAAAGATAGAATGCAAACAGATAGAAAAGCAGAGACAAAAACATACTAGCCCGTGGACTATACATAATGGAATACGAGAAATGCCATTCCTGTACTTGGTGTCTTGTTTCCTTTTTCTAAAGTCACAATACTTTGTTCATAATATAACTAAAGAAGAGAGAAGAAAATCATCATTAAATATTATTACACTCCTGCTCCTACTTTGAAGGAAGCTTTCTTTTAAACTTTATACACGCATACATATATTATGGTGAAAAGGTAATTTTCCACTCACATAATAGATATTACAGTTACCCAACTAAGGTTCTTCTACATTTGAGATTCCCTTATGATTATGCTCATAATAGATTGCTAAAGTTGTTGCTTCACCTGATATCTGATATTTGAATAAAACATTACTTTTATTTCTTATGATTATCAGGTCAACATCCAAATTGTGGGATCAATTCACCATCTTTTTAAAAGATATACAGGAGCTCTTGCATGACCAAGTGTATGTTGTAAATGTTCTAGGTACTTCTTTTCCCTCCTGCAGACAAATACTTTTCTTTCATTGTTTCCTGACTGTGGCTGTTTAAGAAAATTGGAACATTTTTATAATTGTTCAATGTAATGCACAATAAATATAATGAATTTCTGTTTTGAGAATTTGATATTTGTATTTTCAATTCCGAACTATGGTATTTGTTTTTTTACTTGAGAATTTAAATATTGCCAGGGTACATATCATACAATTTTGTTATTGGAGCTTATTCATATTGGGGACCAAAGGCAGGATACAACATTTATCATATGGTATTCTCATATATTACCCAATAAATTTATGACTTCTTCATACTAAATCCAAAGGCATTATTTGAAGATTTTATTGAAAAGTTGGTTTTTAAAACAGCCTTGTGCTGTTGATTGATGAACCTCACCTATTGGGACAAACTTGGTTGTTGTTGTTGCTGTTGCTATATTATAGAAACTGGATCAAAGAGTGAAAGAAGAGGAAGTTTACAAAGATAAAAGAGACAACACCGTATATTTCTTTCAAAGGAAAGTCTTACAGAAAACAATAACTCTGGCTCTTCAAGGGTCCAGTGTCCTCCCACATATATTTTCTTTTTCCCCCCTTATTCTCTAGACCCCAAAAGTATTTATACAAACTTCTCTTATTCATTAACTAGCTCTATTGTCATGGTAACTGACTCCCAATTACTTGTAATTACATCAAATAGCTCTATTCCCATTTTCCGTATTTCTTCTCCCATAGAGCTTTGTAATAGGAGGTTGTATTCTATCACTATACTTATTATTTGGGATTGGTTTTAACTCCACCCTACAAAAATAACTTGTAGGTCACTTACATACAATATTTTAGTCGTAAAATTAGCAATGTAGGATCTTCAATATTCCATCATGTTGAAAATCTACCGTGTAAAGTTTGCAAGGTTGGACATTTGTGTGTGGTTCGATAATGAATTGATAGTGGGTGACCTATGAAACCTAACAACCATGTCTATGATACCTTTTTAGTTTTGTTATATCACTACACTTGTCAATGTGGGATCCCTAAACCCTTTCATTGAGGTGGTCCAATAAGGATTCGATAGTGAGTAGTCCCTAGTTGATTTAGGATCTCCATTGCTTATTGTTGGAAAGCAACCTTAAGTGTCGTCACTTTTAGCTCTTCTTAATTGCAGCCTCTTTCGAAATTACCTTAATTTCAACCGCAAGGATGGTGGTTCACATTGACTAGAGATATGGTTTAAGAGAGCTTATAATAAAGCTTGGTTAATTCTCATCTTATAATCAGATTCTGTGGGATTGAGTTAGACCCTAAACTCAATCTCTAAGATGCCGCAAGAGTCTATCCTACATGCATTGTTGGATCATTTGCATTTGTCACATCATATTCCATGCCAAAAGCCTAGGGTGCGAGGGAGAGTATTGGAAAATTGCTTCTAGGGTTGTGGTTTAGTCTCTCGTTGACTAGAGATATGACAAAGAGAAATTGTAAAGTTTGGACAACCCTCACCTTACAACCTGGTTTTTTGTGAGTTAGGTCCTAAATCTAAATTCTAAGACTTATTGTTAAGAACTGGACTTTAAGCCTAACTCAACTTCACAAAACCGGTTTGTAAGGTGAGGTTTGCACCCACTTATATACTATGAAATTGCCTTATCCCTAGTTGATGTAAGACTTCCAACACACCCCCTTGTGCCAAGGAATATACATCTTATGCGTGGGACTAGACATTAATAGGTGGTCCGATAACAGCCCAATAGCGGGTAAAACTATATGCCCAATAAACACAAATCTCGCTAAGACAGGCTTTAAACTATGACTCTAATACCATGTTAAGAAATGAATTTTAAGCCTAACTCAACCCCACAAAATGGATTTGTAAGATGAGGTTGGCACCTACTTATATACTATGAAATTGCTTTATCTCTAATCGATGTGGAATTTTCAACACTTATAATATAAACATTATTTGTGTTACATATTGCACTTGTGTCCTTTGTGGAAATGTGCTTCTTTGACCTGCTTTTTCTTTATAGAGTAATGCTGACTTGTTGTTTGGAGGCATGACAATTGTTTGTGGAATTTTCGGGACATTAGCTGGAGGCTTGTTTCTTGACAGGATATCTTCAACCATCTCTAATTCTTTCAAGGTATACTCAGTTGATTTACATTTATTTATAGTGTGAAATGAGTCAAATGATTCATAATTCCATTTGTTGTACACTTTTGACTGGAAAACGTATCTTTAAGGTGTTGGATTTCTTGGATTTGGATGAAAGCTTGACCTAGGTGCTAGAGATTCAGTTTCATTAGTAATAACAGCATAAATAGTCTAGAATTTGAAGGTTATTTGTTACTCAGCCACTGACTACATGTATGTATGGAAAACAGAATACATGATTGCCCGAATTTCATATAACTGTTTTAGTATGTTCTTTTACGGTATGCATGAGTCTTTGGCACCCATTTTGTACAGATATGAATATTAAAATTGGATCAGAGATCATAACAAGTTTGTATTCCTGTTTTCTGTATGGACAGGTTCAAGATTTATATATCTTTCATGAGAAATTTTATTTTATTATTGATCTATTCTCAAATCTATAATGGTTCAATTCTATTTTATATAGAAGTGGTTAAGAATTTAACAGTTGCATGTTCTGGTCTTTTCCTTTGTCTTGAATTTGACTCTGTTCTGTCTTTGTAAGGGTGTGTCTACACTTTATGAAATTTTTTTGATGTGTTATTTCATTTCTTATGTGTTCCCTGGGTTGCCATTGCAGCTTCTTTCTGGAGCAACATTTCTCGGTGCAATCTTCTGTTTCATTGCTTTCCTTTTCAAGAGCTTGTCTGGTTTCATTGTCTTCTTCTCTATGGGTGAACTATTGATTTTTGTCACTCAGGTAATTTTGTGAATCACTCAGAAGATTAAATTCTCCTCTCTTAAAAGTAGGAATGGCAATTGGATCTATTTATCCACTAACCATCCAAATTTAATGGCTTGAATCACCATTTGTTAATTGATATCTTTTGAACCACCCAACATATTTTGGCAATCTATTAGGTCAAGAGTCCAAAATCAGTGGTTTGAAGAATTTAAGGGACGAGTTTTGGACTTAAATAGTATTTGGGTGTTAGAATGTTTAAATAAAGAACTTTCTTTTATAGAAATATTTTTCTTTTAAAAAAATATAACACACTTTAAATGGATGGATTGGATATCTATTCATGAAAAGTAGTTAATGGGTTGATGGTTTTTTAAATTAAATAAGTTATGGATGGACTGATTTATAGTGTTTGGTTTGTAAATGTTTAGTTTCCATTTTCTGTTGAAATTATGGGAACTAAACATTTTCAAACTGAACATTCTAACTGATTCAATATGACATTTCCAGATTTCCTTCATTGATAAAATGTTTTTGGAGAGAAATCTGATCATTTAAAATAGTCTCAATTTGTTTTCTTTAATTGTATTCTTATTTATTAATATAGTCTCAATTTTTTGGCGTCACTGGTTTAATATTTGGTTGGTTATGGTACTATATTTGTAGGCTCCTGTAAATTATGTCTCTCTCCGATGTGTAAAACCTAGTTTGAGGCCACTGTCTATGGCCATATCTACAGTTTCAATCCATGTCTTTGGTGATGTGCCTTCCTCACCACTTGTTGGAGTCCTGCAGGTAACACCACCTAAGATTTTCGTGATGTTTTATAGCTGTGCTTTGGTTTACTCTTATGACTGGATATTGTTATAAATTTTATTATATGATTATTTGCTCCATGAAAGTAGTGTACTAGTTAAGTTCATCTTATGCACTTTGGTCTTTCCCAGTAAGCTGGCTATGATCTGTTACAAAAAGTAAGTTTGTATTATCAGTCAACTTAGATTCTGGGAGAAAATATTTTTGACTGGCTGAAAATGCTCCAGTGAAACCAGCGCTCTGCAGAATAATACTGATACAAAAGCTAATTATATAGATAATGATTACTGAAGACAATTCACAGGATAAAAATAATGGGCTAACGTTTTTAATCCTATTTCCTGTACAGGCTTCTCGGAGAAAATATTTTAGACTGGCTGAAAATGCTCCTGTGAAACGTGCACTCTGCAGAATAATATTTATACACGAGCTGATTATATAGATAATGATTACTGAAGACAATTCACAAGATAAAAATAATGGGCTAAAGTTTTTAATCCTATTTCCTGTGTTACAATGCATCTAGCCTTCTTTGTTAGTGGGATAATCATTCAAGTATGTAGTTCTCATCAAATCACAAGAATGTTGTATGTTCACTTGATTTATTTATTATGTGACACTTTTTTTTAACTGTCTTAGTGGTGAGTACACCCTCCCCAGTCCTCACATGATGAGAATTTCATTTGGGTTACCCTTTGTTCATTTTAGCTGCCCCTTTCCCAACTTGCCTCTCCTTGTTGATGTGAAGGGGCTTCTAGTTTTCATCTGTTAGAGACAAGTATGCCACTTCATTGTCGTTTTCAAAAGTGTAGTGAGAACACATTCATGTTTTACTCTACTGTCCGGATATGCTGACTTTATATTCTTGGCATATTTAGCGTTGTTCATGCATATAATTTAGTTTAAAGCGTTGTTTTGACTCTAAGCAAATTGGTTTTCCTGGGCAGGATCATATTAACGACTGGAGGAAGACATCACTTTGTTTAACATCCATTTTCTTTCTTGCGGCTGTCATATGGTTCATAGGTAAATGGCATGCTGCTATGGTTGCAATTTGCTATTCTTAATACTTTCTGGTATCCATTTAAGTTAGAATAGTTTTGGATTAATTTCTTCAGAATACATGAAGAACACGTAGATGTTGTGCATGTGTATTTGTCTGTTTGTCTTTCTCATTGAAAATAAAATGATAATATCAAGTAGGAAGATGCAGAAAATTCTCAACCACAACCTCTAGTCCTCTACATTCTCAAGGACCAGTAGAATTAATCATTCCTTTTCTTTTAGCATTTGGAGAACTATAAATCATAAATGAAAATAAATGCCAAATTTAGTTTTTTTTATGCTGCAATTAACCTGAAGTGTTAATTTTAATTAGCATGTTGCAGTAAAGATTCATGGTGATGGAAATTATCTGAGCGAGTGATTATTCTGGTTGATACACTTCGTGGATATATAAATTTATGTTTGAGTGATGATGCCTAAGAATTGTTAGTTGACCACCAACGCTCCAATTATTTAACAATAACATCAGGAAAATTGATTTGAATAGCTTGAAGAAAAGGAAAGTTATGCTGTTGAAAGTAGACACATGGCTGAACTATATAAATTAATCAATCCTATTAAATATTACAGGAATCTTTATGAAAAGTGTCGATGTATATGAGAAAGATGATGAGGACCGATCTGCCACATCTAGAAGAGGGAAACTGACACCATTGATTGAAGGGAGCAGAGATGCATCGAGTGAAATCTAATTTCTCTTTCAGTGGTACTAATAGTGTGCTTCAAGTGTATATTAACTTCAATTGTGAAAAGGGTAAAACTCGGTAGCATCTTTACTACAAAAGGATTTTGGACTTACTTCATGTTTGAAAAGACTCTGTTGATTCTTTCACGGATCAATTTGTTGCTTTTTGTAAATTTGTAATTATTCAATAAACCAACGGATATTTTGTTCTGGGAGTGTTTACTAAAGCAGGTTATGTTTCGTGGTTTTTATGCTGTTCCTCTAAATTGAAGGAAGGTGAGTTATCAGTTTCAAATTCTACAGACATATACTTTTCTTTTTTTTCTTTTTTTTTTTCTCTATTTCTTGGGTACCTAGGGACGATATTTAAAGATCCATGAAATTCAATAATGGAGACAAAAGCAAAAGATTGGAACGAATTTGACAGAAAATGGAATTTGTAACCGAGAAATTTCGTTACAGACAATGGCCACCGCCTAACTCTAAAGAATGTTCGCCAGATTTTTACCTTTCGTTATAAATTTCCTAAATTAAAGTTTATATCGGCTTATTATTGTTAGTGTTACACATCCTCCAATGAGAAAGGATAATCATAGCGATGAAATCAGGAAAATTGTGGAAAGACCATTCTCAAATGGTGTGATCTGCCATTCAAAAATCTTCATACAAATTAAATTAAAAAATATTTTTCTTATAATTTCTTTTGTCCTGACCTTTTCCGAAAGAACCATTATTGACTTTTACGAAACCCAACTTAATTCAGGTTACTAACCATTATTGAATGTAATAACCTGAAAATAGTTAAATATTAATGAAATAATTACACTATAATCAAAACATAAACATTGTTGATTTTTGCTATTTTCATGTCTTTCTTTTTATTTATTTTTAAATGTATTTTTTTACACTTGTGACTTAAAACAAGCAAATGAGCGTCATTCTTTTTGCTGCCCTCACTCCAAACAACACAAAAGATAAATAAAACAAATATGTCTTTTTCATTGTTCAACTTATCACATATTTAATCAATAGTAAGATATTTAAAACCACGCCTACTTTGAAAGCCTAATTAAAATATCTGCCATTTGAAATATGAGTTCAAGTTTTAACGCTAGTAAGAATAAGTTGGCTGAGTGTTTGGAATTTCATTTGCTCCTGAAGAATTATTAAAGAGAAATAGATTGGCCAACAATTGGAATGAAGAGGCATAAGGTTTGTGAATGCAGTTTATAAACTTGATATTAACAAACATTGACATGACCTGACTTTGAAAATTTTGTGTTTAAGTGTTGAATAAGTTTCATTTATTTAATATGCACATTTATAGTTTCTGTATCAAAGAAACAAACATAAGATTTTGAACTTGAATTTGTTTCTTCAAAAAGTTGAGAGATCAAAATTTTATAACACTTTTTTTTTTTTAAATTGTGTATTTGGAATGATGGTTCAACATATTTCCTACATGAAAAATTATAATTTAGAAAGTATTTTATGTACACCTCATAGATAAAAGAATATAAGTTTATAGAAAAGTTAAACATATTTTTCATCCATAAATTATTCATTAAAATTGTATTACGTCCTTGTTTTAAAGTATTAACCGATTTAGTGAATCTGCAATGAGGGAGAAGGTTTGAGGGGAGTTTGATGAGGTGAGGCGAAGGAAGGAGATAGGAGGGAGCATGTGGCAGCTGAGACACAAAAGAGAGTGCAGAGAGGTTTTCTTTTTTTTTATAGGTGGATGGGAATGGAGAGGAAAGAGAAAGACATCCAAGAGGTGATGGAATTATGAACGAAAGATTTTTTTTTTTTTCTTTTTAAGGAGAAGATCGACCACCATTACCAACCTCTAGAACCATTATGAGGATCGTCCCATTACCACCAGAAAGAGAGTTAAATTGAGGATATATGGTTTAAATTAAACTACTTATAAATAGAAAGACACACCTAAAGCTTAGGGACCGAGATACTTTTTTGAAGCTTTATTAACTTTTAATCAAATTATTCATTCTCTATATTTGTTTTTCGATTAATGACACACATTTGAATAGAAACAACTACAAATACATTATTTTAAAGTACTCATAAAATACATATTTAATAAATAATTTAAAAATAAAAAACATATTTAACCTTATATAAAAATATAAAAATATATTATGAAGTATGAAATGATAAATAAAAGGAAAATATAATAAATATATGTATATAATTAGACATGATGCAATATTATATTTATAAACTGATTATTCGTTTGATTTACTAAAGTTGTCGTTTCATTTTAAGAACAATTAAATTCCTTAAATTAACTCTATTGGTATTAGTTTTTTAATTAACTTTAATTGAAGTTATTTTAGTTATACATTAATATATACATATACATCTTAATAACCAAAAGAAAACACCAGTCGAATAGTTTAATAACAAATTTGTTTTGTGATATTAACAATATTAATATCATTAAATAAAAATATTTCGATTTTAATATTTTTCAACTTTTTACAAGCACTTATTTATTTCTCCTTAAAATATGTCTGACATATATGATTATTTTTAATTTAATTCTAAAATAGAATTGAGAAAATATGAAATAAAATAAATATGATAAAATTTTAATTTCTTATGCCGAGATATCATACAAAAATTAAACTTTGACTTCTTTTTTTCTTTTTTACTAGCGAAAACTTGAGTATGAATATTTATATTTTTATTACATTAAAATAATATAATTTTAGATATATATATATATATATATATATATATATAAATTTATAAAATTAATTAAAAATAGAATATAAATTCTAGTTACAAGTTATATACAAATTTTAAATTGAGACCATGAATTTTCATATTTAATTAAATAAATAAATTATTTTAATTTATAAATTAAAAATGATAAAAGAAGTTGAAAAATTATGATTGCTGTTACCTCATTAAATAGTCCTAGAGGGTCCAGATATTATGTCATTCCCTACACAGATACTATCTGGGATTTGGACAGAAAAGAGTACACATTCACTTCTATTATTTTTATTATTATTTTCTGAACTTCTGATGGTTGCATCTTATCTTATGTATGGTTGGTGACATTCATATTTGTCTAGGAACATTTTAAAAAAGATACTTGCACCAATAGGAATATTTTAGTTATTTACTTACTAATGGAAGATTACTTTTATCATGATACTTATGCTACCAATATTTGTTATTATAATTTCTTTAAAATAAACTGATTAAAATAGTGTTATTGATGAAAAAAATATTAATTATTAAAAACTTGTTAAAATTTTAATTTTATAAATTTATGTTTTTTATTTAGACTTATAGAGTTAAAGTTCTTTTTAATTAAATTAATTTTAGTTAAATTTGTAATTTTCTCAGAGTTTATTTGAATTTATTTTTTAAAACATTTTTCATTTTTATGTTTTTATTTCAATTATAGTTTTCAATGCAAGTTTTTTTTGAATTTACATTTTTAAACAATGATTTTTACAAATTTGATGTGTAGCAAAGAATTTTTTTTTATCAGAAAGACAAGAGTCTGTATTTGCTTAACTTAACAGTTGTCATTCCAATTTCCAACTAATAAATATATTATACACTGATATTTTAAATATTTTTATTTTATTCTTTCTTAATTTATTATAAAGTTACAATATCTAAAGTCAAAATCATAAATATGCATGCAAGACTACAAAGAAATTTATAATATATAATAAAATTCTTTCATCAAAACACATGAGGACCAGCATGTGTGTCCACTGTTTTGAATGATAATAAAAGCTAATAAATATTAATAATTTTTACAATTTTATTATAAATAATTATTTTAATTTAAAATAATTAAATTTTGAAAATTAAATAAAAATATCAATTTTATAAAAAAGATTATTTAGACAATAAAATTGACAAAATAATATTTTAAGTTAGAAAAATAATTATTAAAAAAAAGACGTGCATATCAAGAATCTAATATAATAAATATAATTATAATAATGAAAAAAATTAAATATGCTGTGAAAAGTAAAATATAATTATAAACTAAAAAATAATAAAATAAACTAGTTTTAACTTTATTAGGAATTACTCTGGTATGAAAATAAATAAATAAATCATATAAATTGAATTTCCATGTTTCTCTCCTGCATAAGTTCATATCATCTATTCATTGGAGTCGGAGACACAGAGACAGAGCGGGTTTCTGAGACATCCTGTGTTATCATCTGAAAAAACTCTGGTTTGTACATTGCACATCTCTCTCAAAATTTCTTTCTGGTGTGGTTCTGTAACTCTAATATTCTGTTGTTACCTAAAATTTGTCGTGTGTTTCACATTTGGATTAGTATCTGTCACCTTCAGAAACAACCCACTTCACAGATTCACCTAACACTCCTCTCTTATTTTGAACCGCTCTCATTTCTATCAATACTATCATTTCTTCTTTCATTTCATCCCTTTTATTCTACATACAATACTGTTGTTTTCTTCACTCTGCACTCCTAACAAGAGTGTTGGTTCAACTTCATTCTTATTTCATCTATTTATTTGGGAACAGGTGAAAGCACAGTAATATTCTGACCTTGTTCAAAAGTGTTTTGTTTTACAAGGATAAATGCATGCAAACATCAGCGATCCGATTTCTAATTTCTTATACTCATACTCTATGTATCCTATCCTTCTTTCTTTAGACGTTTGATTCCCACAATAGTCTCTCTCTTTATCTCTGGGATCTAAATTAGTTGGAGTTATTTTTCTGGAATTTGTCTCTGTGAATTCGTGGGTACTTTGTTAAATCAGAAAGAGAGAGAGAGAGAGGTTATTTATTTAATTTAATCTGTGAAGCAAAAAGAGTGGAAGATGGAGTTTTAATATCCTTAACCCGTTTCAATTTGAACCACTTTTGGTTTCTGTTTTTGTTGTATCTGGATACTGTTTCGATTTGAACCACTTTTGGTTTTTGTTTTTGTTGTATCTGGATATCCTTTGAGAGTTAATTAAGATGGATCACAAAGGGACGGAAATGTCTTACATGCCTTAGAATGAGTTTGATCTTCATAGCTGTGGCATTTTCCTCTTCCTTTCCTTTTCTTCCAACCCTTACATAATGACACTGTTAAAAGTTGTTTGGATTTATTTCTGGCCTCATGTCGTTTAGGATTAAGTTAAGAAAATAATGCAGAACAGTTTTGAGCTAGTTAGCAAACAACACTCTCATTATACCTTCGTGTCAAGCCTGGGAAGCTCTAAAGTTGTAGAATTTAAACTTAACCTTTAAGCAGCTTAATGATAAGTAGAGATTTTTTTCACCAGTTAGAAAGTTTATGACTGTACCTTTTTGTGGAATTGTATGAGTTTTAGGCACCTCTAGAGGATCCATGCACTAATTACAAGACTGGTTGGGTCAATTCAGTTGTCTGATCTCTACTGCCTAAAGGATAATTTCTCAGGGATGTGATAGTACTATGTCCTGCAGCAGCAATTAATTCATTGTTACCTTTGAAATTTTTCTAGGTCTTAATATGTTTTCTTTTTTCTTATTTTACACAAGATAGTGATTAGGACATCTGCATTGGTCAGTAGAGTCATCATGAGGGCATTGGGTTGTATGTTCTTTTATATTTTAGCCTTGGGTGGAGGGTGGACAAGAAGAACACCGGAGGAAATTATCGGAGGAAATTATTAAACACGGTCAATAATATCCCAAGAAATTTAGTTTTTTAACTGAGATTAGTAGGTTTTGTTATTCATGCATCCCACCTCACCTAGTGAGATAAAGCTGTTGATGTTATTGTTATTGATTTTGTAATTACTACATCTTATAAATATTTTCCGAAGTAGCACAGGATATGAAGCAAATTAAAGAATTTATTTTATTATTACTTTCCAACATCTGCATTTTGACATAATTGGTGTTGAATATGCTTCTCTAATGAAATTACCACTATAGAATTAAAAAAAGTGGAAATCCTCATTCTAGTCCTTTAACTTGTAAATTGTCAGTCACATAAATCCTTGATACTTTGATCCCTGACATTGGGGAAAGTTATTTTCGATTTGGTTCTCTACAGGTTTTTTCCGGCCAAGTAGACTAATAATGACATCTATAAAGTCATGGCCTACAGTTTCATACATGAATTTTCAAACACTAGGATGAGGGTTTACTCTAATGAAGTTTAGTTCTCTTCTTAGCTCTAGTTTTATCCTGAAAAATATCATATATACCTTGAACTTGTGTCACATTTTCACTTGAACAGCAGAAATTAAAGGGAAAGAAACACCAAGGAGTCGTGTTTTTGAAACAAACAATCCTGTTCTCTATCCTTCACATGTTCAAGTTACTTGTCATATCCTCAGTTTTCATTCTTGGAATTTTTATTTTTCAGATGGGAGATGTGGCAAAGGACCTAACTGCTGGGACTATTGGAGGGGTGGCGCAACTAATAGTTGGCCACCCATTTGACACCATAAAGGTCAAGCTCCAAAGCCAGCCTACACCCCTCCCGGGCCAGCTTCCGAGATATTCTGGTGCAATTGATGCTGTCAAGCAGACGGTGGCAGCTGAAGGTCCAAGGGGTTTATACAAGGGTATGGGAGCCCCACTTGCCACAGTAGCAGCCTTCAATGCTGTTCTGTTTTCAGTTAGGGGGCAAATGGAAACATTACTGAGGTCGCATCCTGGTGCTACTCTCACAGTAAATCAGCAGATTGTTTGTGGAGCTGGAGCTGGAATTGCTGTTTCCTTTCTAGCTTGCCCTACTGAATTGATCAAATGCAGGTCAGAGGTTATTGATGATGATTTAATAATGCTCATGGTTTCGTTACATTTCCTGTATATTCTTTCTATCAACATCTATATCTACTGTTTCTTTTTTCTCCTTCTAAAACTTTTCATAGATTTTGACCTCTTTGATAGCAATAACTTTTCTGTGAACCATCCCTTGTTGTAGTGTTCACTTTAGACAAATCCAATCATGTATTTTGTGGTTGACATGAAATCAGATAGTCATGAGAATAAGCTGAGTGAATTGAGCTGCAGTTAACTTTTCCTGAATTCGTTTTTCATATAATCATTTAAACAGAAGTACTTAGACAATGTATTGATCTTCTAACTGTTTTGTTTCATGGTGAATATCAGATTGCAAGCACAAAGTGCATTAGCTGGCACTGGAGCAGCAACCATGGCAGTGAAATATGGGGGACCCGTGGATGTGGCCAGGCAAGTTCTCAGGTCAGAAGGGGGCATAAGAGGTCTGTTCAAGGGCATGGTTCCCACCATGGCTCGTGAAGTACCTGGAAATGCTGCATTGTTTGGTGTATATGAAGCACTAAAGCAATTACTTGCTGGTGGCACTGATACCTCAGGACTGGATAGAGGTTCTCTGTTGCTTGCTGGAGGCTTGGCTGGAGGTGCTTACTGGCTCGCAGTTTACCCAACTGATGTTATTAAGAGTGTGATTCAAATAGATGATTACAAAAACCCCAAGTTCTCTGGTTCAATTGATGCTTTCAGAAGAATTTCAGCTACTGAGGGGTTCAAAGGCCTGTATAAGGGTTTTGGTCCAGCAATGGCCCGAAGTGTTCCTGCTAATGCAGCTTGCTTCTTGGCATATGAGATGACAAGATCAGCTCTTGCATAATTAATTCATACAGAACCACTGATAGCAGCAGTGCCATTGAGTGACCATGTTTCTTTTTCTTTTAAATTCCTAAAACATTTTCATTTCACGCATTTCAATTGCAATATGCCCACAAAAGGCTTAACTTGTTATTGCTTCAGGGAATCGTTCTTTCATCCGGGGTTATACAGCAGCACTTTATTTCAGGGTTAAGTGTTTTCCTTTATGCTTGAAATATTTTTAGATCACAAACAACGTCCTAGAAAACAATTTCAGAGTTAAGATACAATGGTAAATCTAATTCTTGCAATTTCAAATGTATCTTAATAGTACAGTGTGAACTTGAGGTTTGTGATCAAGATAGGATGCAATCATTTGAACTTGCAAGAATTGGATCAATTGTATCTTAACTTTTTTTGGTGGGCACACTGTATCTTATGTAAACTAACTTAAGTTCGTTTTTTAGATTTCATGATGCACCTTAGTCCAAACCTGACAGTAAATACTACAGAAATTGTTGTAAGGAAATAATGCACTCTTGTCAATTAAGATTATTCTACCGTTTCCTGAGATGTCAATGGACAGAATTTATTCAGAAAGTAGATTATATGATTGCCGGAAGTATGAAGTAATCGCTAGATTTTGTCACTGTTAGAATTCTGTTCCAGAATCAGGTTTGCACCCTATCAAATTTCTTCTTGCACCTCCATTAATATGTGAATTTCTGAAATTTACTTTCTGCAACATACTTGACCAAATCCGAAAATAATTTTTCCAAAGACACTCACCAATTTTGGAAATATCTTTTCGGAAAAACCACTCACGCCTGTTCAGAATCAAAATTTTCGGAAGTTTCTATTTCGGTGTGATGGGGTGCAGAAAAGAATTTGATAGGTATCGGAAGAAAGTGCCAAAGATTTATGATATAAGGGATAGCCCATGAAGACAATCTGATATGCAAGGCCCAATCCAGTTCACTTAGGAGTAGTGGCTAACTATCATGAAATCATATTTACACCACGTTATCTTTCAAACGGCAAAAGATTGTAACAAAAGAACCCCAAAATTTACAAATTTAATATGAAAAATGATAACAAGAAAAACGCCAGAAAATAAAACATTCATAAGACCCAGTCGTTGTATTCAGTGTAACGAAGTGAGAAAAAAATGGTTAGTGGCACGTGACATAACAAACTAATGTATGACCAATCTGGGTCCAAGGAAAAGGTGCGAACGATTAAATGTCGCAGTTGAATGGTGAGTTGATTTTCTCCTCTTGTTTGTTATGTCTCTGTTGAGTGCGAGCAGTGAGTGTGATAATATATAACACATCATTCTTATTTTATCGAAACACAGAACACTGGAACGTGCCAAAAATGGATGACCCCAAACTACCCTCTCATCACTCATCCATCTCTCTCATTGCTAGGCTGGATCATTTGGAGTTCATTGTGACCTTTTCACTTCCCTAATAACCTTCTTCTTATTTGTCACAATCACGTCAATTTTCTCACATATCTTTCTTAGAATCTTAGCCTTTCAAACATTTGTTTATCCTTGTGAGCCTCGGTTTTTCCTTATACATGTGTGTTTATGGTTGTCATGACAGATGAAATACTTAGAAAGAAAACAAAGATATGGCAGCAATGTCCCTGCTGACAAAGCCAAACAATCTTTGGATTTGTCCACCAAAGAGGATCTCTTTAAAGGCACAATGTTGGATCGAGTTGCCTCTCTTGAACACAGACTTTTTAAGGTTAAACATTAAATTCGCTCTACTTTTGTCTGTAGAATAAAAAATTATGATAGATATTTACTTCAAAACAATTATGCAAAAATGAACAAACTTTTTATGTATGTTCAAATCGTGATTCAACCGTAGCATAAAAAATTCTTTACATAAATGAGATTTTTATTCTTTTACTGTCATCTACATGCCTATGAAAATGACATCCTTTCATAAGCATCCATTACTGAGCAACATATACCATACAGTCACACTCACTTCTATGTTGGAGAGAATCATCACTGTTTGGTGCATCAACACTGTCATTACATGAATTTAATTATTTTAAAGTGTAAACATATTAATTATCTACCATGTAAATTAACCCAATGATGTGTTTTTAGCTTTATGTAGAGATTGATTCAAGCGGAAATTCTGTACCGTTGTCCCGTGATTCCACACAAATTTCTGGGGAGTGTTCTACCAGCCAGGGATCCAAGACAGAAATATGTCGCTCGTTTCCAACTTTCAACAATCTCTCAGATAATACTGAGAGAGGATTAGTGCCTATTAAGACAAATGAAATATCCCAGGTAAAAAAAAAACAACATTACTGAAATAGAACAGTTAATTATTTCTACTAAATTATTGATTGTTGAAGAGTCAAATGTTTACATTATAGTTTACAGGTTTACAACTAACCCCTGTAAATTTTTTATTCACTGTCACCATCCAAGAGTCAATTAAACTAAATTTCATACAATTTTTTCTTCTTAATTCTTGTGCTACAATCAGTGCTTAGAGTTTCGGTTTCGGTCCTAGATCACAATACTTCCTGTTATAGCAAGAATAAAGAATACAATGGTAACCTCTAGATATGAGAAAAAATATATTAACATTATGTCTCTTTCACCCTTAAAAAATGTACCCAAATCCAGTTAGATTAGAATATAAGGCATACCTAACATGAAAATTTGTAAGGACCACAAATAATTATGCATCTGTTTGTTAAACAGTGTGTGTGTGTGTGTGTTCATACAGATAAAAGAAAGAAATCATGCGCGTCACGAATTAATGGAGCTTATATTTTTTTTCTTTCTGGTTGTCATGTATCTAAATAAACTAAGCAGTAAAGTCCAAAGAGCCAGCAAATTAGGTTACGATGGGAAAATGTAAATGAATTGCCAGCAACATCATAGGCAGTGTGTACTACATAACCTTTTTGTTTTATATTATTGTTACCTTGGCATTGGCAACACCTTCAGCAACATAGAAGTAATTTACAAGATGTTTCTGCTGGTTGCAGAATCCTATGCTATTATTGGAATGAATCTCAGAATCAACCTTTAACATGTTGCAGGAAAAATGTGAGAGTGAGAAGGAACAAATCAAAAACTCGTGCCCTCCTAAGCAACAGGTGCAGGTGGTGAAGAATAGACCTAAGAAGAAGGAAAAGAAAGGCCAAGTTGAGAAGAAACGAGTATCTACTGTTAGTTGGCCACATTTAAAACTACTAGGTTGCTGATCCTCATAACATTGGTTAGTTTCTTTTATTTCTTTTACCCTACCATGAATTTTCTGGTATTAAAGAAGTATGAGATTAGATTTGGATGAGATAAATCTAGGATAGTTATTTATCAGAAATCAAAGACTATTTTTTAAAATATAAAGAATTAATCTCTTTTAATAGATTTTGTTTTCTCATCTGATATATTACACCAAATTATATACTCAAGAACAAAATTGTTTGGGACTTGTATGAATGTTAAACAAAAGTATACAATTGTTTGCACTGGAGTACTTGGGGAAATGAAGCATCGCAGTTTTTAAGGGACCATGTGAAATCATGAACTGTAATAACACTATCTTAGATTCCAGGTTCAGACAAAACCCAATACTTCTAATTATTTAAGTCGAATTATTGGAAAAGAGATGCCATCGATCTCGTTGTTTGGACGGACCTAGAGTTTTTAAATGATTATTTCACATAACATAACATAACTAAGGATGTGTTTAGGGAATAAGCAACAAATTTGACATACTAATATCACATGTCATATTTTTCAGACAGAGCCAAAACGTTATAAATTTGAGGAAATACATTAGTTTTTAAAGTCTATAAATCGTAGTGAGCCGTCAGAGGCAAAGAAGGTGTAATTGAAAAATGATTTGTTAAGGTGTTGGAATCAGATACACCCACTAACGAAAGGTCTAAAGAGAATTTCATGTTCATGCCATAACAATGGCATATACATACTTATTTTAAAAATAAAAACCAAAAGAAATGGAATATCTGGCATTGTGCTTATTACTTTTCATGGTATCAATTGAAAACAGCAGGGCCTGCTCTTATTGGCCGGCTGAGAGATGTTCTCATGACCACCAAATTTAAAATGCTAAACACTTATTTGTGGCCATTATGATTCGTGAATCTTGCAGCAATGAAAATGAAATGGATATTCTGGCTGGCGTTGAAATTATACTAATAAATGTTACATAATTGTTGTGTATTAGATAGTAACAGTGTATAGATTTGTTCGAAGAGAGAAAACTGTGGTGAGCTGGAAAATCCGTGGAATGATGCAGACATCCATTTTTAAGTTTTGGAACTAATCTGTCTGGTTCAGATGACCTCATAATACAGCCACAGCAATGTTTTTAGTGTAATTATCGGTAAGCAAAATAAAATTGTAAAAGCAGAGACTTCACTTCATAATAATGGAATCAAATGGTGGCTACAAGCAGACAGTTTCTAGTTGTGCAATGACCATCATCTTTTGGATGCCACCAACCAATGAAATTATTTCTCTGTCTGCAAAGTTTTATTATTTTAACACCATTATTAATACAGACAACAATCATAATCCTGAACTCTCATCAATTCATCCAATTATATATTCCCTTAATCATTTCACCTTTTTATTTTCCCATTAAATATTGTCATCAGATTCTTCTAGAATTGTGCTCTACCACATTAATCTACTTGCTTTCACATAACCCGGAGTCTGAAAATAACTGCATCAATTGGTCAACTTAATTTCACTTTGATTTTGAATGCATGAAATATTCTAATCCATGATTATAGCTACTAAGCCATCGATGTCACATCCGATTATTATACATGAGTGATGTTGTACATCACCCTTTTACATACGCAACAGAAATAAGAAGAGAGAATACATAAAGATATGTGATGAAGTAGGTGATGATATAATGAGATGAGATAAAAGAAAAGCAAATAGATGGAGAAGATAGGTAGAAATTATTGTATGAATAATACTTAATGTTGATATTATATTTATAGTGAATTAGAGAGAAATGTGAACACATAAATGGTTGGAGAAGTGGGTAGCTTCTGCAAGTTGCTGTTGACATAACGCAACACTGTGTGGAGTTGGAAACCTCTTGTGGGCCATTTATCTCTTACACATCCCTAGGGACCAAACACAATTAATTATGACCCTCAACTAAATATAAAATATTATTATTATTATTATTTCCTATACAGTTATTAAAATGATTAAATTATTGATATTATTATTGTTATGCAGGTTTTGCATAAGAAGTTTGGAGAAGAGGTGGTAATGGTGCATTGAGAAACAGAGGAAGTTCCAGTGACTTGGGATGCTTCGCGTAACATCCCATATTTTATTAAAGTTGTCGTGAAGGAATCTTAATTGCCCCCTTTGACCCGAAACCATGACATGAATGCATTGTATAATCACAATGTGGGATACTACCATCTTTAATATTCCTCTTTTGCTATAAATGGCTCATGCTATGTACCTGTAATTGCAAAACCAAATAATTACTTATTTCCTTCATTTTCTTCTAGTACATCATTTTCGTTTAATTTATTCTAGACAGAAATATTGTTCTGAGTTTCTTTCTATTCTTCGCATGTTAAAGGACATGTTATTTCAGGTTGCAAACTGTTATTAGAATTGACTTTGTTCATCATTTGCATGTGATTCATATACTTATCATTTAGTTGGTTCTAGTATAAGTTACTATAAATAATAGTGGTTGACTTGCTCTAATCTAAGTTTGTTAACTGTGAAAAAAGAAGTCCCACATCGATGGGAACTTACTTTGGGGATTACTTTTAATGTTATAAAAGGAGTCCAGTGTTTCCTTAGGAAATTATCCCAAAGTCTCTCCCTTTCTATTCCTTTTACTTTACTTGCTTGAGAGAAGAATTAAAAGAGAATATTAGTTTCTCCT
>Ga0214544_1005138_pt1 | contig 25712 bp, 19 predicted proteins | sample CNSS3metaG_FD_160074 | JGI IMG/M metagenome (GOLD analysis project Ga0214544, IMG submission 160074) | Root nodule microbial communities from cowpea collected in UCLA plant growth center, Los Angeles, California, USA - CNSS3 | ecosystem: Host-associated > Plants > Roots > Nodule | place: USA... | reverse complement strand
TAATTAAGTTTTCTATTTGGTAAAGAAACAAAGGAATAGACATGATTAGGCATAGTAAAATTAATTGAGACTGTACTTTGATTAAAAGTGAGGATGCCAACAAATGAATTGAGTCTTTACATTGATTTATTTGTAAATCAACAACAATAATTAATTATTATTGTTTTTAATAATACGATTGATCATGTTCATATGATATAACATTTGAATTATATTGGTTAGCATGAAACATGAATTGGCATGATGGTTTGACATTGATTTGGCATTTGCTTAGCTGTGGGTTCAAGTCTTGGAAAAACCCAAATTAAACTTATTTTTCTTGTTAATATTAGTTTTGGATGGAATTGGAAGGGGTAAAGGAAACCCTAAGTTGAATCAGTAGCCAAGAGTGGCTGTAACGACAATCCATAATGATAAATGAAGGGCCATTAACAATCTATTAAGTGCATTTTCGTTTTGATCATTGACCTAGCTTTAAGGTATCACTTTAAAAGGCAAAAGAGAGGTTGTAGGAAAGGTTTTGCAAGGCTGGAAGTATCCTTAGAAAACAGAGACGAAAATCAAGAGTGAGTAGAGGGTAGTGAGTGAACTATTGAGGTTGGTTGAGGAGAATCAATGGTGGTCATTGGTGGTCAAAGGAAGAGCTTGAGATTTTCAAGTTTGGCAAAGGAAACCAGGTTAGGGGAGTTGGACTCCGATTTCTTTATTTGTTCACATAAGTACATGAAAAGCATGTCAAATGGTGATTTATTTCGCATCATAGGGTAGGTGATTGAATGAATTTGTGGTTTAAGGAAGGTTCGTGGGGTAATTGTGATGGGAAAAAAGGTTAATAATGGGAAGGAATGCGAGTTGTATGATAATGAGTAATTTCAAGCGAGAACGGGATGAGGATCTCTAAGACGCGAGGGTGAGAGTCGCAAGGGTTCTCGAAGATGTTGGAAAAATTATGGAAAACTCTAGAGGGCCCAGCACCGCCTGGCGGCACACAATCATCCGCCAGGCGCCAGCTCAATTTAAATAACCTGCGTGGGTGGAAGGGGTCTAGGAGAATTGGGGTATGAGGAAATTAAGGTAATACAAATTATTATTAAGAAATGTGATTAAACTGAGACCTAGGGGGATTGATGTGCGAGTATACTAGGAAGAATTCGAATAGTTTAATGGTGCTGAAGGAAATTGATAATAATTGGTCTATGTTAGAGGTCTAGATTAGTACCGTCAATTGGTATAAGTTTTATGACTATATTAGACAGTGAAGGATGTTCTTAATGTATGTGGGACTAATTGCCTTTAGACAAACTTTGGATGTGTTAATAACAAGGAAGGAAAGATGGTGCGGTACTATTTTGAAGAAATTACTAAGGATCCTGTTGTTAATAGTAAGTGTAATTACTTTGGGGTATAGCAGCATGAAGAAGTGGTAGTAAGAGTAAGTAGTTTTGTATTTTGGGTTTACGATGAAGCATATTACTTGTTATAGTTAACTTGGAGGGTGTGTACGATCTAGATGGTGAAATCTTGTGTTGAGTTAATTTCTGATAATCAGAGTAGGAAACTAGATAGTAATTTAGCCATTGGGAAAGTGATGATACTAGATTAGTGCAAGGAAGCGTGAGTTTTTATGCTGGGAGTGAAGAGTCAAATTTGTGCAGGAATACTCAGAAACCAGAAATGTGCCAGTTCTGATACAGCGCCTGGCGGTGGTTACAGACCGCCAGGCGATTGCGACAACGTCAGTGAGATCTGGATGAATTTCGCCTGGCGGTGAAGAGGGTGTCACCAGGTGGTTACGGTGGAAACAGTGCGTTCGTATAGGGGATGCGCCTGGTGGTGTGAATTGTTCCGCCAGGGTGTTTACAATTATTGGAAATTTTGAGGTGCTTGGTGCCTGGCGGTACGTGTCCCCACCAGGCGGCCTGGAAGCAGATGGCGCGTAGCAGTACGTGTCCCTCGCTAGGCGATTTGGCTGTTGTAAGTCCTAGTTGTTTGACTTTATAGGCGTGATCTACAAGGCTTTTGGTGATGCTTCAAAGGTAAGATTGTTGGGTTCCTTGAGTTGAGCTCGAAACGTATCCCTTGAGTTGAGCTCGGGATAGGGGTTAAACACGTAGCATTCCTCGAGTTGAGCTCGGAATGACATCCCTCAAGTGGTGCTCGGGATGGCGGGTGAACACGAGGAACCTTTAAGTTGAGCTCGGGTTGGCGAGTGTTACCGGTGTGAGTATGCTGGTTGTGGCCAGTACGGATGGGTCCAGATAGATTGCCCTTCTCAGTAAACAACTGACGAGTTTGGTAGTTTTAGGACAATACGACTTATGTTGTATTTGGGAACTCCACCTGGCGTTGCGGTGTATGATCCGTAGCAATGGTTTCCTGCACGTGATCTGTCGATTATGGCCGATAGGTTTGGCAGCAAATTACCTTGGGGTAGTCTCTAAGAGATGTATAACACAACTGATCTGGTGGTGGCTAGGTGCTGAAATTTAAAAGAATGGAAACACACTGAGATGTTTGTGTGGATCTTATATATATATATATATATATATTTGCTGTATGTGTGAATGTCGTTTTATATATATTGTTTGTTAAGCTCACCCTATCTGCTTGTGTTTGGCGATGATCGTGTGTGTGGTACACGTGAGCAGAGGATGTTGATGGAGGTGGTGTTGGTGATGCTTAGATACGGAACGGGGGATAGCATGGGAGGCTTTTTTATGACTTTTTGTTATTTATATTTTGGAAATAAATTGTAAGATTTTATGAGACCGTTTTGGATTATTCAGCCTTTGTAATCTTGGATTTGGCTTTATTTATTGAACTTAATAAAGTTTTAAATTTCCCGCGCTTTTGGGAAATGAGGTTTTGTTCATAAATGCGACATCTTTATGATTTTAATAATTTTATTTATTTAAATCAGTAATATCCTAACGAGATGTTACACTCATGATCTAGAGTTAGCAACCATTGTGTTTGCCTTGAAGATCTGGAGGCATTATTTTTATAGTGCCCAGTTTCGAGTGTTCAGCGATCACAAGAGTCTCAAGTACTTGTTTGATCAGAAGGAGCTAAACATGAGACAAAAGAGGTGGATGGAATTTCTGAAGGACTATGATTTTGAACTGCTATATCACCCGGGAAAGGCAAATGTGGTAGCAGATGCCCTGAGTAGGAAGACTGTGCATACTGCACACCTCTTGATGGAGTTAGAACCGAGTTCATTAGGTGTAGTACTCTGACTATATCTAGTGATTTCTTGGACTCAGTTAGAGAAAGGCAGTTGTTAGATGCCAGCTTGAACAGGGTGAGGGAACAACTTGGATCAGAGGAAGAAAAGGATTTTGTTTTGGGAAATGCTGGCATACTGCGTTTCCAAGGCAGAGTGTGTGTGCCTGACAATGTTGAGGTGAAGAAGTTGATCCTTGAGGAAGAGAACCAAAGTCGTCTTAGCTTGCATCCTAGCATGACTAAGATGTATCAGGACCTCAAGGAAACCTTTTGGTGGTAGGGAATGAAGAAAGATGTGGCTTAGTTTGTATCAGCCTGTATGACATGTCAGAAGGCAAAGGTGAAGCATCAACAACCCGGTGGGATCCTGCAGCCCTTGGAGATACCGGTGTGGAAATGGGATAGCATCTCGATGGACTTTGTAACCCATTTGCCATGGAGTTTTAGGGGCAATGATACCATCTGGGTCATAGTGGACCGATGACCAAGAGTGCTCATTTTTTGGCGATGAACCTAAGGATGTCGATGGCCAAGTTGGCCCAATTATACATTAAGGAAATTGTGAGGCTGCACGAAGTACCCTCGAGCATTGTATCAGACAGGGATCCACGATTCACATCGCGGTTTTGGCAGACCTTGTAGAGTGCTTTGGGGAGCAAGCTGACTATGAGTTCAGCCTACCATCCCTAGACCGATGGTCAGTCAAAGAGGACAATTCAGTCACTTGAGGATTGTTGAGGACGTGTGTACTGGATCATTTGGGTGCTTGGGATGAAGTGCTACCTTTGATAGAATTCACCTACAACAACAACTTTCATGCGAGCATTGGCATGGCGCCATATGAGGCTCTATATGGTAGGAAGTGTAGGACTCCGCTGTGTTGGTATCAAGATGGGGAAGCAGTGCTTGTGGGACTAGAATTGTTATAGCAGACCACTAAGAAAGTGAGAATGATGAGGGATAAGATGCATGCCTCTCAGAGTAGGCAGAAGGCTTATGTGGACCGCAGGAGGAGATCTTTGGAGTTCGCAGCTGGAGATCATGTGTTCTTGAGGGTGACCTGAACCACTAGTGTGGGAAGGGCTCTACGCTCGAGGAAGCTTTCTCCTAAGTTCCTCGGTCCCTATCAGATCTCGAGGAGGATTGAACCAGTGGCTTATGAAATTGCATTGCCTCCTCAGTTGGTGAACCTTCATCCAGTATTTCATGTGTCACTGTTGAGGAAATATGTATTCGACCCGTCTCATGTTTTGGAAGCAGAGGATGTACAAATTAGGGAAGACCTCACTATGGGGGTACCACCAATGGCTTTGGAGGATAGCAAAGTTAAGGAACGCCGAGGAAAACCAGTCAGTCTGGTCAAAGTCATCTAGGATCGGAGGAATGGTGACTCTACTTGGGAGTTAGAGGAGGATATAAGGAAGTCCCATCCACATTTGTTTCTCTAGTAAGTTTCTATTTTCGAGGTCGAAAATTTTTTGTCTTGGGGAGAATGTAAGACCCAATATTTTCTGCCTTATTTTAAAAGGTTTGTCCCAAACCATTTGGGCCCAGGGCTGGCCCAAAAGGAATTAAAACCCTAATCTTCCCTAACACCCTCATTCCATTCACTCTTCAGAAAACAAATTCCCTTATTCCTTCCTAGGGTTTTGTATTACCTTGGTCAAGCAAGCTTAATCTCATTTTCCTGCTCCGCGTAAGTTATGCTCCAACTCATGCTTTTCCCCTCTAGGCACATTTTCGTATTTGAAGTAGGGTTTTGTAGTAAACTCATTTTCTAAATCTTTTTCGCTATCTTGTTCAGTTTGCAAGTCCATTCTTAGAGCTGTCGTGCTCCGCTATTTAGAGTTGAGTCATTTTCTAGCAATTTTTCCAGGTAAGGGAAGCTAGAGCTTGCTTATTTACTTCAATTTTTGGCTTTCCTTGTCACTGTTTCATGATTTATAACTAGTGTGTTATGGTTAAACTGTGAAATGCTTTATATTGTTGTTTAGATGCGAAAATGTGGCTATTGCAGGGAGAATAGTGGCGAGATCTGTTGCTCTCACCCAAGCGAGACTGACTCGCCCAGGCGAGACTTGCAGAAACAAGCCAGGGTTGCCCTCGAACTCTCGCTCAGGCGAAGAGCTCTTGTTTTGAGCAGGGCACTATCTCACTCAGGCGAGAGACGCCCGCCTAAGCGAGAATGCGAGAGAGCCTTGGTATCCTGCTGCATTCTTAGACCAGGCGAGGAACCTCACCTTTAGGCGAGGAACCTCACCTTTAGGCGAGGGGTGACCTTGCTTAGGCGCTCAGGCAAGGAGGGCTCGCCTAAGCGAGTGTGCGAAAAACCTCCCAGGGCCTTTGTTGCGATCTCGCCTAAGCGAGAGTCTGCAGCTTGAGCGAGGGGACTCCTCCCGCTTGAGCGAGGGCTTCTGGCTTGAGCGAGATTTGTTGCAGGCCACGCTGTTTCTTCACTTAGTTGATATGGATTGTTTGGTTGATTGATTTACTCTATTTAAAGTATGAGTCTTGTGAAATGCATGGAATATCTGTTGTTATGAATTGGATTGATGTGTTATTGTGATCTTGGTATGTAAAACAAATGAAATGGTTGGTAATTAAAGTGGCATGGTATTGGTATGAAATACAATTCTATATTCATGGATTGACAATGATGAGTTGGTGTGGATTCAACATGGAATTCGAATGAGGATTGGTTATAAAGGTTGGCATGAGATTTATATGCATGATAAGTATTACTTGGTTGGTGGAATATGATTGGTATGTGGTTAGGACGTAATTCCACGAGTCTCTAAGTGAGACTTTGTGGTGGTGCTTTAGTTGGTCAGTTAGTCTCACATAGAGCGAACTGACTCTTGTGGTGAGAGTAGCAGGAGGCCCGAAACCCATTAAGGGCTAACCTTGTGTGTGAGGGTTGAGACATTGTAACACTTAGCTCGTGGATGAGCAACTCGGTAGAGTAGGGAAATCCACCACAAGTGCAAGCATCCACTGAATCCAACTAAATTATATGTATCCGGATGAGTCGTGTCCGAGTCTTAGTGTATTGTTTGCAAGTTATAACATGATGGGTTGGCATATGTATCTTGAACTATGAAATTGTATGTAACTACAAGATAAACTATTTTTCGCCTTTAGCTTACCCTTCTGTTGTTTGTTGTATGTCCAGGATGTGTGGTTTTCTCTTTTTGCGATAATCATCAATTTATTGATGTGAGCAGATGCGCGGGGCACCTGTAGTCAACAGGGAGGTGATGGTTTCGCTGCGTAGCCGACCTAGGCTGGATGCTACTGTTTTGAGGCTTCCTGATAGGGCTATGGCCCATGTATTATTTTGTCCTTTAATACCCTAATAACTACTGTCAAGTTCTTGTATTTTGTTTAGTATTGGCATCTTGGTGTGCCTTGGATCCCTCTAAGTATTTTTGGATATTGTAAGGAGTCGTGTTTATACTCCAAGACCCATCTCTTATATTATTTGTGTGACATGTCATTTAATTAAAGTAATTATTTGAATGGGGTGTTACAATAAATATATATATATATATATATATATATATATATAAATAAATAAATAAATTCATCTTTATATTCAATTTCCATTTTATGGATCAAATTAATCCATAATTATGAAACTTTAGTTATGTATTTCAAAATATGAAAATAAGTTCTTATTATGTTTTAGTTTATATGACTAGGGATGGTCAGGGCGGGACGGGGACAGGTTTCGCAATCTCATACCCATTTCCATAAAAAGTAACGGGTATATACTCGTACCTATACCCCGCTTGCTTACGGTTTCAATGTTAATTAATTAATTTTCACAAAATAATATAAAATTATGGTAAAGAAAATATAATATTATCAAATATTCAATATTAAGTGGAGGTTTGGTTCTTCGATATCAAATATTTAGAAAGAAATTATAATTGTAGACATTTCAAATTAGAATACTAAATAGAACTTCATGAGAACCAAAACATTTATTAAATTTGTAAACATAACCTCGTTGATAAAATTTAAAAATATTTATAAGAAATATAAAAGGAAAACAAATATTCAAATTAAAATATATTTTAAATGTCTGTTTACTTCAATTTTTCAAATTTTAATGAATTTCTTTTTATATACTAATAAAAGTTATAATACATCACTTAAACAAAGTTATGCAAAGAATAAAGATTAAAGTAATAATAATAAAGTTTCGACATAAATCTTGTATCTTTTGAACTTCAATATATGTTGGATGGTGATTAAAAAAAAATTCATAGAATTTATGTTAAATTTTTATATTATAGTAAATAAGATTTATTTATACAATTATAGTGACAAAATTACAGCTTGACAATGAGTTAGAAAATAAAAAAAATATAAAATATATCAAAATAGTATTCGAGGTGAAAAAAATAAACAACAAATAAAAAATAATAAAAACGTTTCAAAATATATGTCTTAGAAACAATTTGAGAGATCATTAAATGAAATCACATAAAGAAAAACATACATATATATATATATATACATATATATATATATATATATATATATATATATATATATATATATATATATATACATATATATATATATATATATATATATATATATATATATAAATATATACACATATATATATATATATATATATATATATATATATATATATATAATTACAAATATGATAAGATAAAAAATATCTTAGAGATCTAAGAAAACTTTTCAAATATCAACATAGTCAATCGTTTTAAAACAAAAAAGTTTTTCAGATGAAGCAAAAATTAATAATAATAAAGTAAAGGAGATAAATTTTTAATATTATCTAGTAAATGAAAGGTTTATGTTATTAAACACTTGAATTGAGAGTGTTTAACATGTTCATCTAAAAGAAAAATATACAATAAATAAAAATATTAAAAAATAATAGAAATATTCAAATATGAGACATAAAAAATATGTAATTAACATGCATCAATTAAACATAATTAGATAAAAATTATGATAAGAAGGAAAATATATTGGAGAAGTGAAAGAATTTAATGAAAAGCTTCATTTGTCATCTCTTAGTGTGGTCATTTTTAAGAAATGTAACATAATTCACTGTTTAGCACTTTGAATTTTGAATAACACACCTGAAGAGATGTAGCCAATAGAAGCCCTTAGGTTAGCTGACATAACTGGTTGTGTGGATAACTTCCTTCATTCTTCAAACATAAATGTAGCTAATCCAAAGTCACCAACATGGGAAACCATATCATTGTCAAGAACCACATTGCTTGGCTTTATTTCACAATGAACAATTGGAGTTTCATAGAAGTGGTGGAGATATTCCAGTGCACAAGCAACATAAATAGTTATGTTCAGTCTTTGAGTGAATGTCAATGTCTTTTTTTTGTCATTGCAAATTGCTTATAGGATGCAACCACTCTTCTAGACTTCCATTAGGCATTTACTCAAACATTAGAGCTTTGAAGTCATTGCCTTGATGATCAACTCCTGAGATGGAAGTTATGATCTTGAGAAGTTTTTGGTGCCTTACATTTCTTAGAACTGGGCATTCATCAAGGAAGCTCTTAGATGTTCCTTTCTGTGGAACGTTTAATACTTTAACTACGACACTTTACTCATCATCACTTGAAAAGTTGGAACTAAGGGAAATGTGTGCATTTGGCTTGAGAAATTAGCAATTGATTTAGGAAATTCCCCACCAAAATTATTTACTCTTAGATGTAAAACTTGTAGAATTGTGCAGTTAACCAAAGAGAAGTCAAGAATCTCTAGTTTTGATGCACTACAATGATGTGGGTACAAAACCTTTGAGATTGTTGACCGAACCAACAAATACTTGAATGTTAAGAAGAGTAATTCCAACATCAGCTTGAAGATGGTTTTGAGTAAAAGTGAAATAGTCATTTCAAGAACTCATAATGTTGAATGGATCTACTACTACACTACTCTTGACTCAATTAAAGCTTGCAAATTATTCCTTCCTTAAGATCATCCATACTAGAAGACATCTATTCATGATTGTTTACAACAGCCTTCTAGAGCTTGCACAATGATCATTCATATTTTCAGTGCTAAATTTTTATGCTAACTCTCAAATAATACAGGTTATGTTTTAAAGTGGTGATGCTATTAAAAAGGTAACTGATTGCCAATTTGCATCAATAACAAGTAAGGGATGGTCCATTTCTATTTAAAGCAAAAGTATCCTCAGGCACTTTCACATTTATTTTATGTTGAAAATAATCTCCACACACAAATTTATGATTTAGAGTTGTGCTAGGTAAAGAAAACAACTTGTGTATTTATGCAACTTTAACTTAATCCCACTAACAAATAAAAATCAAATTTCATCGAATTACGATCATATAAGTGTTTGGAGTCTCTGAGAATTCTTTATTCAATTTGTGAAACTATAATCTACATACAGTTTATTTATTCAAAAGAGTTGCCTACATGGTTGCTAATTGGTATAACATACTTAGTTTATTAACACTAGTGCAGTAAAGGTTTTTGGCTCCGGTTGATTTTTGTATTCTGCCTCAGTTCCAGAACCGAGGCATATTGGGACGAGGCCAAAAAGGGTAGCTTTTGGCCTCGGGTCCCTAGAACCGAAGCTATAGATTCATTTTTCTGCCTCGGGTCTCTAGAACCGAAGCCATATAGCAACATAGTCCCACCTGTTCCTTCCGTCACTGTGACACCACCGTCGAAATCAGCGGCAACCATATTGGCGACCACCGTAAACACAACCAAAATTGCCAGGAACAGTGTGCACCACCTGCAGAAAACCAAAACCAGCGAAATGTAGGTGCGAAACCCTCGTGTGAAGAACACTACACATCGCGCCTGAGCCACTATCGCCTCCACCGTCACGAGAAGACGCAACCACTGCTACGAATCCTTTACTTGTAGATGAAACCAGAATCAGAAGTTGTAACACGAAGCGAGACCTGTAAAACCCAAACCAGAGGTTGTCTGCGTTGTGAAACCAGGCCGCCCCGACGAACCACCATGTTGCAAAGCAGACGTCGCTGGTCACCACCCTCGCTGAAGCTGCTGCTATGAACGAAGAAGAGGGAGGTCACGAACCGAAGCAGTGGCCGCGGAGGAGTTCCCAAAAGCAGAGGTCGTCGTCCGAGAGAGAGAGAGAGAGAGAGAGAGAGAGAGAGAGAAAGAGAGAGAGAGAGAGAGAGAGAGAGAAAGAGAGAGAGAGAGAGAGAGAGAGATAGAGAGAGAGATAGATAGATAGAGAGAGAGAGAGAGAAATTCGCGCAGAGAAAAGAGAGTTGGGGAGACGATGAATAGTGATTAGGGCTCACGAATTGGGAATTTTAACAGAGTTTATGGCCTCGGTTCGGTTAATAACCGAGGCCAAAAGCCCATTTATTGCCTCGGTCCTTAAAGACCCGAGGCTAAAAGCCTGATGCTGGTGGCATTTTTGAAAATTTGAAAGCTGATGCTGCCTTTATGGCATCGGTTCAGTTAATAACCGAGGCCAAAAGCCATTTTTGAAAATTTGAAAGCTGATGTTGCCTTATATGCTTCGGTTCAGTTGTAATCGAGGCCAAAAGTCCATTTACTGCACCGGTTTATAGAAACCCGAGGCAATATAGTTGGACAAAATTGCAAAAATGCCATTGCCTCCTTATAGGCTTCGGTTTAGCTGCAACCGAGGCCTATAAGGCGAAGTAAAATGTCAAATATGCACTAGTGTAATTACATGACATAATGAAAAATCTTATTTAAGTGAGCATTTATCTCAAGTCTTCTCAGGTGTAACAGGTTTTCATGTGAAAGAGATTTTGACAATACAACATTGGCCTTTGGTGAATATTTTCATGTTCTAATTATGTCAACAAGTTTTAACAAACACAAATTACTATTTAAAACAAATAGATTAAAAATAATCAGTTATTCGATTCCAGAACTTATTTTTAGAGTTTTTTTAAGTGAATCTAATGTAGTTAATTAATTTAAAACTTTCAATTGGATTTATAAAAGATCACTTTAACATTATTTGAGTTGATCCAAATAATTTCAAGATAACTAACGAAGCTATGTTGTGACCGAAAAGACCTATATTAATTTTAATGTGTTAGTTGAAATAAGAAAAATCCGATTCTATGACCGAAAAGTATTCTAAAATCGCTTCTATTTAAAATATCTATTTTATTCTAAAACTATTTATTGAAAAACTAATCTAAGATCTTCAATAAAACAATTCAATTGGAATGTAATGTCATTATACTATATGCACATTTTATACATAAAATACGCAAAGAAGTTCAATTTTCTTTGCGTTGTGAAATGGATTCTGTATTGCGTGGTAAGCTTCTAAAGTTGTTCTCCAAAGTGGGACCATTCACCAAATTAGTGCAATTCTGATTCAAAATTATCAATACTGACAGATGCAGATAAAAGTACACAAATGAGTAAGTCGTATTTTCTAAACGTTCTTTTGAATGACGACTTCTAAATTTCTTTTAAAATTGCGTTTATGATATATAACTTTATACTTTTGGCTCCCATATGTATTTTTTCTCCAAAATTCAATTTTCTAGCACCAAAATTCCCTCCTCTTTCCCGGAGATACCTAGCTCTCTTTTTCTCCTATAAATAGAAGAGCTTAACTCTTGAAATGTAGCTTGAATTTGAGTAATGAAATTATGCCTAATTATGTGCATAACCTCTATTTTGAGCTCACCTTAGAGTAAACTCCTCTCTAGTTTCCTCTAGCATCTATCCTTAGGAGTTAGCCTCACCTCTCTCTAGGAGCTTCACTAAACCGAACCAATCTTCATCCTCTCAACCTCTCCTTCCCATAGCTTTTGTAATCACTCTCTTCCATGGAGACCATCTTCTTCACAGATTCATTGCAAGAGTAAAGGAGAAAGTCATTATGTGGTATCTAGAGCTTTGGTTGCTCGTGGTCATCAAAAGATAAGTGTTTCTCCTTCTTTTTTTTTTTTGCAATTCCGTGTTGTTAAATGTTTCTTCTACTTGTCTCGCGAGTTTGTACTGATTGAATTACTCATATATGTCTTCTTATTTTGGTTCAACTTCATTTGCTTCATCTTGAACCATCCATGTGTGCTTTAGGTGTTTTCCTTTGATTGTACCGATTGCTTTTTACATTCCTTTGAGTATTTGTATCGTTCGGTTAAAGTGTTTCATATTTAAGTCCATTTTAATTTTGAGATCCATATGTTGTGCTTGCTTAATCATCTAATCACCATTTACTATCATTGTGTTTTTTAGTGCTTTTTCATTTTTTTTGTTTAGTTCAGTTTGCTAATTAGTTCTTAGCAATTTCTTAGAGTTATGATTCCATTTTGTTTCATTGAGTTTCTTATTTATATTTTGACTCCTTTCAGCTTCCATTCTTCTTATGTTATGAAGCCTTGTGTAATGGTGATTCTGATTTGTGGTGGAAAATTATTGTTGTAAAAGTCATAAAAATAAAGAAAAAGACCACAAAAAGAATACAAGCAAGTGCCAAAAAGAATCAAAGAAAAATAGCAAAACAAAGTGTCAAAAGAAGTACACTAGAATCATTACTAGCACTTATGTTTTGAATCCTTTATTGTTTGTAATTTGGTGCAGTTTTTTACCACTATTTTGCGTAAACTTTGATGCTAAATGAGTTGCCTAATGCACCATTGGCTCATAAGCTTGTAAAGACAAAAATTACTCAAGTTTGACTTTAGTATTTTTTTTTTGGTTTTTTTATCCAATCTAGAACCTTTCTTTAGGTGTTCAATTTTGAGTGCTTATTTTTATTTTGTGCCTCCATTTATTGATTGTCTTTTGTAACACCTTTATTTTATGTTAATTGTAAGACCCGAGAAATTTAAATAATTATTTAATAAATGCGGGTAAGGGAAATCTTTATGACATTAATTATTAGTCTTATGATGTGGAAAAGTATTAGCTCAAATGTGAAAGGGTAGAGAAACCCTACCTACAAAAAGGGGTGACCTAGTGGGCTAGGAAGGCAGCCAAATAATGGTCTTTGAATGACTATTAACACAAAACTTAAAGTCATTTTCGTCATTAACAAGCATTAAGGCTTAGTTAATAATCTAATTAAGGTGGTTTTTGGAGAAGAAAGAGAGAGGATGTGAAGGAACAAAGGAGAAAATGAATTGGCAGAGTGTGGAAAGGGAGTTCTGAAGGGAATTGAGCGAGAATCTAGAAGATAGAGTCCATTGGAGAGGAGACAAGGGCTGGAATAGTGGTGGCACAAGAGAAGTCCTAATTCTTTCAAATTGAGCGAGAATTATCTAGATAAGGGGAACTGCTTTCGTGTGCTTTTATTCGTATATAATACACAGTGCCTTGTTGTGACCATATTTGCATGAAATTCCCTCTGTTTACGCTATTTTCATAAGTTTTTGGACTTTTGCCAAGAAACCGCTTGGTGGGCATGAGTATGCCGCCAGGCAACGCATCTTTTGACCTAGTTTTTTGGGCTCTATCATGAACCACTTGGCGGCGAGGTGGAACCGCTAGACGACGCATGTTTTTTATCACCGTTTCGCCTTGTTTTGTGGATTTCATGATGTTTTGATCTTCCAGTCAGACTTTTATGCCTGTGTAATTGTGTAATGCTATGATATTTCTATTACTGAGGTGCTTGTGATTATAATTGGGGATGTAAACATGAAGAGTTCATGTTAGAATTAAGGAATTAATCTGAATTTTTGGACTTAGGGGTTCATTAAGATGTGATTGGAAGTGTATGATACTAATTGGTGTATATATAAATGTTGAATTGAGAAATTGCGTGCTTTCATTGCTTTAAGATAACTAAATTGTGAGAAGTGGAAATGGGTTCTCACGGGTGCAGAAAACCTAGGTTATTTACCCAGTTACTGATGCACTGCCTAGCGGCAACCTTTTAGCCGCCAGGCGACAGTTGTGGACGTACACATCTATGGGAAATTAACTAAGTATCTGGGAAGGAGGCTTTGGAGAGTTAAATTGAATTGTGAGTATGTTGTAATCATGGAAATATTGCGAATATGGGTCACTTAATGAATGGAATTTTAGTAAGTTGGGAGGTATTAATTGAATGGTTAAAATAGTTACTAGAATATGGTGAGTAAGTGATATGGAAATGACTGGACTTGCAAGTAGGACTAGAGGTAAGGAATGGTTCTGATGAGTGTGGTAATTGAGGTATAATTGTGAGGTTTCCAAATTATAGTGGTAGGCCTAAGTTAAGTGAAAGGAATTAGGCTTGGGAATTTATATGATAGAAGCAGGTTGGTTATTCTGAGATACGAGGCTGAGTATCATTTTCAAAAGCTATATTAAGTCATGGAAAATAAAAGATGGAAGACTTGGTGAATCATATGCTATGAATTTTTGAATTTGAGAATATGAGTTATAGGTAAGTGAACAATGTGTGGTGTGAGTGAGGATTTAGAATCAGGCCCTGATATGGGAGTGTGCATTATTGCCTTCGAAAGTAATTTGGAGTGAAGAGTGATATCGTTGTTGTTAGGCGATCAAATTACCACTACTTAACTTTATCAACTCCAGTATTGCCAAGTTAGTAGTGAAGAAACTAGTTAGGGTTAAGATAACCCTGAGTCGTATTACAACGAATACGGAATTGATCTCAAATATTTGATTCTTATAAAAATGCAATTTAAAACTAGTATCTATAAAAATATGGGGTTTTGATATGCAAAGAATAAATGACACGCAAATAAAAGATTGTAAACACAATAATAGTAAATAGGTCAATTCCACTGCTTTTTCTAAAAATGATTCTTCATCGGTTATCTAGAGATTATTGTTAAATAAATTATTGTTGTTGATTTAAAAACCAATCAATGTAAAGTGTCAATTAATTTGTTGACATTCTCACTTTTAATCAAAGTACAGTCTCAATTAAAAGTGAAATTTTTTAGATTATACATAATAAATTCAACCAAAGTACAGTCTCAATTAAATTTTACTATGCCTAATCACGTCTATTACTTTGTTTCCTCACCAAATAGAAAACTTAATTAATCAAAGTAAAGTCTTGACTAATTTTAGTTAAAGTGATTACCTTTAATCAAAGTACAATCTCAATTATTGGCAAAAACTTATTTAATGAAATGAAAGTTTCTAAATAAAATCAAAGTAAAGTCTCAATTGAATTTAAAAACCTTTTAACTCATATGATTAGCATGCGTGTAGATTTAAAATCATTATTTTCTATTCAATTAAGAAGCAAAGTATATAGATAAACAAAAACCACAACAATAATCAAAAGAACAAATAAATTAATTAATCTAACTTCATAATCGAGTTAAGAAATTACAGTGGAATCAATCCTAAAAGCTTAGCCCTCTATGGCTTGGATGGAATACATGATAATATGATGAAGGAAGGAAAAATAAAAGAAAGAATGAAGAACGAAAGATGTGGTGGATGATGGTATATGCCAAAACCAGAGAGTTGCCAAGTCTCCTTCTACTCCCTCAGGCCTCTTTATATAGGCTTCAATTGGACTTGGACTTTAACTATGCGGTTGCTAAAATATTTTATCTTTATTTAATTAATTAGCAACTAAATTTCTGTCCAATTTCCAATTCTGCCCCTCTTGTTTAACCATTTTTGCAGTTTTGACCAGAGTGTGACCATAATTGACTGCTGCTTTGACCATTTGACCAGATTTGACCAGTTGACTACCCTATCAGATGCTAACATGTGGCACATAGACTCTCTCTCCTGAATTAGGGTTTGCTCCTCCTTCCTCCTTCCTCTACCATGGTTTCTGCGTTAGGGTTTCATGGATGCTGTTGTAATGACGGTTGCTACAATGGAGGCGTTGTGGCTGGTTCAGGCTCGCGGTGGTGGAACGCTACGTGGATTGGTGCTGGCGTTGCAGGTGCGGTGGCTCGAAGTTGTAGGGACACGAAGGTGGAAGGTGCAACGAATTCTGGTATGTTCTCGTTGTTGCGTCATGGTGGCTGCAACACTGCTCCAACGAAGGTGCAGTTGCGCTGCTGTTGTGCGATTTTCATTGTTGTTACAGTACAGTTAGACTCTGTGAGAAGATGGAGATGCATGGTGATGCTGCTGCGTTTTCCGACATCAAGGATGCCCTAGGCGTGGTGGTGATGGTGGCGCGTTGCGGAGAAGATGGAGCAATGGAGGTCCTGGTGGCTCAGGAAAGTGCAGGTGCGTCGTAGTGAAGCTTCAATGGTGGCTGTTGCAATGAAGATGATGAAATGGAAGATGATTCCATGGTGGCCGGAGAGTTTGCAGCGTCTGCCAGCGAGGTTCAGGTGCGACAACTTGAAGAGATGGAGGCTAGGGTTTCATTTTGGAAGATGGTGACGTGGCAAGCTCTAATTGGTCAATTTGGTGAATGGAGGATTATAACACTTGTCATCATGTAGTTGGACGGATTCAGAAGGTGAGGATTGCCACATGGCATAATCTGGTTGAGCGAAGTTTAAGTGGTAGGAGGGGTGTAACTTAGTAGAAACCAGGGGTGCAGAACATGTTTTTTTAGGTGGTCCACTTTAGGAGGAGTGTGTAAATAGAAACCAGGGGTGCATTTAGCTCCTGACTATCTTTCCAGAATTTGCTGATTTTAGACTTATTTTATAACTTTGAATATTTCAAATCCACACTTTTAATGACCCAAATTAAACTTAAGCTACATTAACAAACGCTAGAATATCCAATAATATTTTATGCAACTAAAATCAATTTTTACGCCATTTTTAACTTACGTACTCAATAAATCCAATAATCACAAATTCTAATTAAATCAATCCTTAAGCACAAAAATTCTATTAAATCCCTAAATTTAAACATTAAATGAGGCCAAAAATTTGAACTCATTAAAGAGCAACCTATTTTTAGGTGTCAAAACCAGCAGGGCCACGTTACTGGTATGGCACCTGGCGACTTACGAGTGTCCGCCAGGTGATAGAACTAGTAGGGGCGTCCCTGTTACATGTGGTGCCTAGCGGTGAGGTATGAACCGCCAGGAGATAGACCTTGAGACGGTGGGTCTGATTATTACCAGGCGCCTAGGTGGTCTGCACAGGATTTTCACCTGGTGGCGCTTAGGCAGCGCCAGACGATAGCACGTAGCCAAGAACTTTTCTCGCTTTTATTATCATGCTGTGATGTAAGACTTGGATCAGAAGATGTTGTCCCATGAGCAGGTAGGTTCATGGATGGTGATGAACACATGATGATATGAACGGGGAGGTTCATATCCTGATACTCTCGTTTGGGGATACAAGAGGGAAGGTTCGTATGTTCCGTGCTCACACTTGGGAGATGCTACGAGCGAGGAGGTTCGTAGCTGGTGGATCACGTTTGTTGGACTACGAACGGGGAGGTCCGTAGAGTTGGACTACGAGCGGGGAGGTTCGTAGAGGCAGGACCACGAGGGGGGCGGTTTCCGAAGCATCATATATCCTGAGTCCATGGTTAATTATTGTGTGACTTGTAGGTTGAAAAACCTTGGCATATATGGTCTTGGCCAAGAACCAAATGGAATAAAATAGTATGGTGTATCTTGATTTTATTAACTTATATGTAATTATTATGAGCTCACCCTTTGTGTTTGTATTTCGCGATGATTGTGTAACTTATCACACGAGAGTAGATGATATTCCAGGTGATGCTGTTGATGCATAGCAAGGGAGAGAGGGCTAGCTTGGGACTCTTGACTAGGGATTTTAATTATGTTTTGTTTTAAACTAGTGGTTTATTAGAACTTGTAATACATTGATGAACCAATTTGGTTAATTTTCAACGTGATGAATGAATTTCAAAGTTTCCCGCGTTTGGGAATAATACATTATGATGTTTGAAATTAAATTATCTTTTTATTTATTTTATTTAAGTAATTTCCAGTTGGGACGTTACATTAACTATATTTAACTCTTGTTTAAAAATGTCCTATAAAGTAACTTTACGATTTCATAAGTAAATTGATAAATTATGAGGAAGGACTTTGTACAAAGTAAATGATGATTTTTTTTTGGTTCCAACTATTTCCTATTTTCAAGTTGTCTAAGTAACATTGTGATTAAGGCTTCATAAACCATTGGATTAGGATGAAATTTTTACAGAGCATTCTTGAAACATAGTTCTTCACAATGATCAGTGGGATTTTGAATTGGAGGTGTATGTAAGGAGTAGAAACTTCCGCACTTTAGTGTAAAAGTTAGGTCTCTACATACTGTCTAGTTCTTAGTTGCCTTGGTAAATGTTTTATTTTTGCTTCATTAATCGTTGAATCAGGATGATATTTTTATACAAAGTTCTTAAGACATAGTACCTAACTTGGACTGTCGAGACTTTTATTTAGGGGCGTGTGGTTAGAGAAATAGTTTTCGTAGTTTGAATTGGCGTGACTTACATCCTGTTTTGAGTTATTTCAGTAAAAATTCAATTCCAGATCCATTAACTGTCGAATTGAGCTCAAATTTGTTAGACATGTTCTAGAGAAATAGGTATTTATTTTCACTATAGGAATGCACAAATAGATATGTGTGGTAAGATATATAAATTTTACAATTTGGAGTAAGAACAAGTCTTCTAGAAAGTTAACAAATCTCCTTACAACTACCATGAAGTTTCCAACTATTGGAATTTCGACCAAGCTACTCTAGATGATCAAAATAAATTTACCCTCACTAAGAATCTCATAAATCTACCATCAATTTATCCTTATCTATTTGTGCAAGGTTTTTCCTATAAATAGGACTTCTAGGTTGAAAAATGGATTCCTTGAAAAATGTTATAAATAAAACAAGTTTGGTATTTTACTTATAAGATATTATACGAAAAGTGTATTTTAATTATGATTATAGTTTTGATTAATTTTGAGTAAAGTTATCGTAAGAGAATGATTTATGCTTGGCTGTTGATTTTAATCTCGTTTTAATCTAATTGTTTTTTACTATTTTGAAAGTTATGAAAAGTTAAAAATGCAGTTGTGTTGTCAAATTTTTGTGAAAGTCTCAAGAATTATAAAGATAATTCGAAAGGATGATTATAAATTGAAGTACAGAAATAAAGAATAAAGAGGACTGTATGGATAATACAAATATGCATTAGGTATAGAGTCTAGAGAAAAGTTAGTGATGACGCTGTCGTTGACGCAATCAAATTAATATTGTTAAACTATAACAACTTCAGTATTGCTAAGATATGAGTCAAGAAAATAGAAAGGGTAAAGTCAACCCTAAGTCATCTCCCAACGAACACGAAATTGATTCTTGGCAAATTAGTTCTTATAAAAAACTATACAAAAGGGGTTAGTCAAATAAAATAATAATTAAAAGAAAGAAATAAAATTGGAAAAATATAAAATAAGATAAAAATAAAAGAAATAAAATAGGTTGAGTCGATTACCTTTCCAAAATAGGTTTCATCATTGGTTTTCTAAACATTATTGTTATTGATTTCTTGTCTAAGATTTCAAATTAATCCTTGTAACTTCTCAATTAATTTGTTGACGTCCTCACTTCTAACCAAAGTAACTTCTCAATCAAAAGCAAGAACTTTATAGATTAATCAAGGTAAATTTAACCAAAGTAACTTCTCAATTAAATATCACTATGCCTAATCATGTCTATTCTTTTACATCTTATATCGAGTAAAAACCTAATTAACCAAAGTAACTTCTTGATTAATTCTAATCAAAGTTTTCACCTTTAATCAAAGTAACTTCTTAATTATTAGCAAAAACTCATTCAATCTTATGAAAGTTTCTAAATTTAACCAAAAAAACTTCTCAATTCAAAATTTAAAAATCATTGGACTCATATGATTGTTATGTTATGTATATTTAACACTGTGCTAACTTGCTACAATGTAAAAATCATTACTTTTACTAGATTAAGAACTAAAAGACATAGATGAAAACAAATCACAACAAGAATCAGAAGAACAAACAAATTTATTTATCTAACATCAGAATCCAATTAAGAAACTATAGTGGAACTAACCCTTGAAGGTTAGCCCTCGATGGAACGTAAAATAAAATAAAAATAGGAAGAGAACGTAGAGAGAACAAAATTTGGGCCCCCGTAAATGGTTCCTAAACTCCGAAGTTCTGAGTTTTTTTTTCTGCTTCCCCTTGGTTTCTTTATATAAGACTTGAACTGGTCTTTTCTATTGCTAAAATCTCTCAAATATCTTTAAGATAATCATAAATATCATTTATCTTCATAGTTGTTATGAATATCTAAAAATATTTAGAGAGATATAGTCAATTTTAAAACTATTTGACAAATATAGTTGGTTGATAATTTCTGATATAATTAAATAAATTAATTACTTAGAGATATATGATAAATTATCACTAACTAATATTTCAATTAGTTTTTAAAATTAGCCATTTGGAATCTCCTCCAAATATCTTTTAAATAATCCAATATCTTAAAAATAGTTTTGTTTGTTGTGGATATCTAAAAAGATTTAAGAAGATCTTACCATATTTAAAAAGATTTGGTAGTTATTATATTTTGATATTTAATAATATAATTAAATAAGATAATAATTTAAAAATATCAACAAATATTTTTTCTCCAAATTATCTTTTATCATAAATATTTATGAATTATCAAAGTCCCTTTTTTGGAAAAAGATATAGAAAACCGCAAGGTCCATTTTTTGTTGCATGTTCCCTCTTCTTGGCTTGTCTTCATCATGCAATGCTTGGCTTGAATTTTTGTGATTTTGATAATTTTCTATTCTTGGATTATCTTTAAGGTGGCATGAAGCTTTAATCAATTTATTTCCACGCCTCCATGAGTTCAACTTAATTGTAGTTGCACTAACACACCTCAAAATATCCAAAAAACATTTATGCAACTAAAAAGATATTTTTAACATTCTTTTTGTATCTCATGCTCAATAAACCCAATTATAAGAAACCCAATTAAATCAATCTTTTAAGAACAAAATTCAATTAAAAATCTAGAATTAAACATTAAATGAGGGAATAAATATGAAGTCATTATTTAGGTTAACCTAGGAGAATGGAGGGTGGTGATATAGATACCCTAGATTGATTTACACAATTAGCTGAGTATTCAAAAATTCACATGTCTCGCACTCTATTCTCGACCGTCCTCTTCACTATACTATAAGTAAACCCAATTATAAGAAACCCCAATTAAATCAATCTTTTAAGAACAAAATTCAATTAAAAATCTAGAATTAAACATTAAATGAGGGAATAAATATGAAGTCATTATTTAGGTTAACCTAGGAGAATGGAGGGTGGTGATATAGATACCCTAGATTGATTTACACAATTAGCTGAGTATTCAAAAGTTCACATGTCTCGCACTCTATTCTCGACCGTCCTCTTCACTATACTATAAGACCAGGAAAGTGGAATAACACACACGTTGTATCCGTGAGAATGTTTAGCCTGCTGGCAGTATCTCTATTGGCGTAAGACCATTATGATTCAGAAAAGTCTAATAGTAGTATTTGAGACCTAAAGTATATAAAGAAAGAATATGAGATGAATATACAGATGAATTGAAAATCAAAATTATATGAATATGATTATTTAAAGATTGATAATGAGGATTTTGAGATCCTAGATTCAAAACATATGGTAATGATTATTTTATTGATTAACTTGATTTTGATATTTTTGGCATGGTTAGTTATGTTTTCATGATATTTTGAATATTTAAACTTTTGTGAACTTATTTCATTAAATTGTAAGTATATTAAAAATAACCTTGTTTTGAAATGTTGTGATGAAGTTTTAGAGTTAAGGGAAAGTCTCACCCTTACTTTCATTATTTTTCAAAGGAAGAAAATGGAGACCTAACATGTAAAAATGAGATTGTCTAGCTTAACTTTTCATGTAACTCTGAACTTTGTTAAAGCTACAATTGATATAATGTATTTCAAATTAAAAAGTATCTTTAGTTGGTTGTAAAAGTATAAGCAAAATTCTATTACAAGCACCTATATGTATATTAAAATTTTATTCGCATAAATATCATGTATGTTTAACAAATGATGCATTTGAGTGATGTATGTTTTTTATTCTAGTATTTTTTAAACAAGTACAAATTAATTTCCCTCACACAAGTAAACAATATATTAGGCAAGTAAAGAACATCTAGTAGGACCAAGTTTTAGTTGAGGTGTTACATCTTTTAATCATCATCTTTGAGTATGTCTCGATTTCACAGCAATTTTAATTTTGAGCTTTTCTTGCTTTACTTTCTTTGCCTCTGTGGTTTGGTTATCATATTTGGTGTAAAGTTCCTTTTGGAGGTGATCTAACTTTCCTAAGCTAGAAGGTGAAGTACCTAGTCCCGAAGGAGAATCCTTTTTTTTTCTAGATCAACAAGAGGAGTGCAAGAGTGATAGACTTGTGAGGACAAAACTGAGAATCCAAAAGAAGGATCTACTTGTAAACTTTAAATTTGTGCACTTTGATTGTATTTTACTTAAGTTATAAAATCGTAATGCTTTCTTCAATATTTTCAAGACCTAATTTAGTGTCTTGGGGGTAGTCTTTTGTGCTCAATCCCATCTTCTAATTGCAACCTAATTTATACTATAGTGAAGCACTTTTAGTTGGTGGCATTTTGAAGGTTCCACACACCTTCTAATTCTACCATTAGGCCGATAGTCTTTTTTTCTTGCTTTGTTTCTTGTTTTATAGTTTAGTGTGAGTCTTAAGAGTTTTTCATCTAATTTCATCTAACAAGTTTTTGTGAAAGTGTTACAAGTTCCCTTGACAAGGAAATACTTGGTATATAAGCAATCTAAGTGATTCAACTCTCTTTCTTGGAGGAGAACTAACGCCTTTTGTTATCCACTTCTTCTTTGAAGTTTCTTTGAAAGACCTAAAAAAAACAACCTTGAAAATGTCTCGACATTCTTCTTTTCAAAGATGTAGTGCTTCAAGTGATGAGGAAAAATATTTGAAACAACTCACTTTAGAACTTAAAGCACTAAAATGTTGGAAGGAAGAAGAAATGCTTGTTAGAGAAAGAGGAAAAGAAAAAAGAGATAGATACTATGCCATCTTAGAGAAGGAACAAAGAGATATATACTATGGAGAAGTTGCAAGAAAGAATGAGGAGTAGGAGTCACTCAAAACACTCAAAAACTGCTACTCTAGTCATATACTATGAAGAAGAAGATAATAGACTACCAAATAACTTCTACCAACCTCCTCCTGCACTAAGAAGAGAAAGAAGAGAACCCACGGAACTAAGAACCATTAGACTAGACCTGCCTCACTTTTATGGAAAGGATGACGCTGAAGTCTATCTAGATTAGGAAATGAAGATTGGGCAACTTTTTGCTTGCAATCAAATAAGTGAAAAGAGGAATGTAAGATCCAAAAAATTTAATTAATTAAATAAATAATTAATTAATAAATGCGGGTAGGTAGTGTATTTATGACATTAATTTCTGATGGTATGACGTGGAAAAGTGCAAGCTCAAGTGGTTGAAAGTATATGAAAGGACATGGGTTCAAGTCCTATGTAAGCCATTATGTGTTATTTGATTTATTATTAATTTTAATATTATACATAGTCGTGTTGGGTGATAACATGATTGTAAAAGTATGTGAATTGGCATGAAACATGAATTGGCTTGGTGGTTTAGCTTTGACTTGGCATTGGTCATAGGTTCGAACCTTGGTGAGCCAAATTTAACTCTTTTTGCTTAAAAAATTAGTTGTGGGCTAAATATGAAAGGGTGGAGAAAACCTAGCAGAAAGGGCAGCTAAGGGGCTGAGAAACAATCAAGTAATGGCCCTTGAATAGCAATAAAATTCACAATTAAACCATATTCTTGTTTTTTTTTTTTGCATTAACCAAGTACTAAGACCTATAAAAGGTAAAATATGAGAGAAGATACTCACAATTCAAGTTTTAAGCAAGGGAGCTTCAGGTTAGGGGAGTTGAACTCGAAATTTTGTGTTGATTGTATGTAATGACATGATTTTGATGAAACTATGCACTGAAATTCGTGATGCACATTAGGGGTTTTGGGGGTTGTGGGTTCGGTACTGTTTTATAGGAATTGTGACCTAAATGTAGGAATATAATGGATTTATGCACTGAATATGATGTAATTGTGTAAACTTGGAATTTTGGGAACCATATGGAGTCTAAATTATGCCTATGTGTTGTTGCAATATGTGTAAACTATTCTGGAATGATTTGGAGTGAGGAATTGATCATGGTTGTTGTGTGCGTGCGTAAATAGATTTGGGGTCTGCATTTCTCGCTCAGGCGAGCCAGGCGAGCCTAGGCGAGATTAGCATAGACGTAATTCCCGTTGTTACGTGAGTATCTCGCGCAGGCGAGGGAATCTGGTTCTGAGCGACAGGCCATCTCGCTTAGGCAAGTGTGCCTCGCTCAGGCGAGAATACGAGTATGTTACAGGGTGTTTTTGGAGGCATCTCGCTCAGGCGAGAGTCCTTTGCCTAAGCGATATTTCCAGTGTTGTTTTCGTTGTTGTGTTGAATTCGTCGCTTAAACGAGGCATTTTAATCCTGGGCGAGTGAGGGTCTCGCCCAAGCGAGAAGGAGCTCACTTAGGCGAGACTTCGTAGGCTGCAGAGGTTCCAGAGGCTCGCTCAAGCTAGTGGGTCTAGCTCAATCCATCTGGAGTTGTTGAACAAAGGCTCTTAGCTTAAGCGAGCGAGGTTGCTATTGTGCGTTTCAAGGCAGGTGTTACTGCTGTATTAAAGGGATGAGATGGAAATTGCAAGGTGTGATCTACATGGCTTTTAGGATATCTCGTTGGTGGGCTTGCTAGTGTTCCATGGGTTGTGGCCCGGAACATATCCTTGAGATGTGGCTCAGGATAGGGGTTAAGCACATGGCATTCTATGGGTTGTTGCCCGGAATGACTTCCCTTGAGTTGTGGCTCGGGATAGCAGATGAATACGAGAAACTCTTGAGTTGTGGCTCAAGTTGGCGAGTGTTGCCGGTGTGAGTGTGCTGGTTGTGGCCAGTACGGATGGGTCCAGATGGATTGCCCTCCTTAGTATTTAGCTGACGCATTTGGTAGTCTTGAGACGTTACGGACTATGTTCGTATTTGGGAACTCCACTTGGCGTTACGGTGTGTGATCCGTAGCATGGTTTCCGCACGTGCTCTATCGGTTATGGCTGATAGGTGTGGCAGCAAGGCGCCTAGAGATACTCACTAGAAGATGTAGAACACTGCTAGCATGGTTGTGGCCGTGTGGAAGGAATGGAACGAGTTTCATTGATGTGCTTTGATATTACATGGTTGTGGCCATGTGGTAGGAAGGGAACGAGTTTCCTTGTTGTGCACTGATATTACATGGTTGTGGCTACGCGGAAGGAACGGGGCGAGTCTTCCTTGTTGTGCATTGAGATTACATGGTTCTGGCCATGTGGTGAAATGTTTTTTATATATGGTTGTGGTCATGCGGAATAAACGAAAGGATTTTTCTGTTGATGTACTA
>Ga0214544_1005136_pt1 | contig 25717 bp, 21 predicted proteins | sample CNSS3metaG_FD_160074 | JGI IMG/M metagenome (GOLD analysis project Ga0214544, IMG submission 160074) | Root nodule microbial communities from cowpea collected in UCLA plant growth center, Los Angeles, California, USA - CNSS3 | ecosystem: Host-associated > Plants > Roots > Nodule | place: USA... | reverse complement strand
ATATATATATATATATATATATATATATATATATTGGTTTCCAAATCATTTTAAATATTGGTTTAAGTTTTTATATTTATGCTTCTCTTAATAAATTTTAGGTATAATTACTGATTTGGTCCCCAAATGGTTTATTTAATTCAATTTGGTACCCTTATTATTGATTGGTTCAATTTAGTACCCCAAATATTTAAGAGGACTCAATTTGGTCCTCTCCGTTAAGTTAGAGTTAACACCGTGTGCGTACAAGACATGTGTCAAGCTGTAGAATATTTTACTTTTTTAATTTTCTTAATTTTTTTTCTAAAAAATTATAAACTACCACATGTTAGGTTACCGTCGTGCCACGTGACAGTTTACCGTCATGACACGTGACAGTAGTAATAATTATTTTCAATTTAGTCCTCTATTTAAATTTTTGGTTCAATTTAATACCTCAGTTATTTAAAATGGTCCAATTTTTTCCTTCCCAATTTGAAACCAAATTAGTAAATAAGTTTAATTATAACTTATATGTACATGTTAAAATAATTGTTTTGAATTTATATATTAAATCACTACACCTAAATATTCAAATTATTTTATTTTTTAGAAGTGTAAAAATTACAAAGGTAAAAATGTAAAAAAAAATAATAATTTGAGTATTTAGGTAAAGTGATTTGATGTATATATTGAAAAAATTATTGTAACATGTATATATAAGTTGGAGAGGACAAAATTAGATCGTTTTAAAAAATTGGGGTACTAAATTGAACCAAAAATTTAAATAGAGTACTAAATTGAAAACAACTATTACTACTACCACGTGTCATGATTAGGGATGTCAAAATAATATGTACCGGCGGGTATCCGCGGATAAAACCAGCAACGAGTACGAAATGAATATTATAAATGGATACCTGCGGGTAATGGGTACGGGTATTTTTAATACCATTAGGTTAACGGAGCGGGTACGGGTATCATAGTATCTGTACCCGTGGATACCCGTACCCGCTATACTCTAATTTAAATTAAAAAAACATGATTAAAATATTAACATATTGATTTTGAATGACTTATTTTTTTATGGTATAAATACACATTTGGTACCCAAACTTTTTCGGAAAGTTCAATTTGGTACCCGAACTTTAGGAATGTTCAATTTGGTACCCCAATTTTCTAAAGATATTCAATTTGATCCTCTCCGTTAAGTTGGAGTTAACACCGTGTCCGTACAGGACACGTGTCAAGCCATGAAAATTTTATTTTATTTTTAATTTTTTTTTCAAAAAAATTAAAAACTGCCACATGTTAGTTTATCATCGTGCCACGTGGCAGCTTACAATCATGACATGTGGCAGTGTAATAGTTGTTTTCAATTTAGTACCCTAATTTAAATTTTTGGTTCAATTTAGTACCCAAATTTTTTAAAATGATCCAATTTCGTCCTTTCCTATTTGAGACCAAATTAGTAAATAAGCTTAATTATAACTTATATAAACATGTTAAAATAATTGTTTTGAATTTATACATCAAATCACTACACCTAAATATTCAAATTATTTTAATCATGACAAGTGTAAAAAATTTCATGTATAAAAAATTACAAAGGTTAAAATGTAAAAAATAAAATAATTTAAGTATTTAGGTGAAATGATTTGATGTATATATTATAAAAAGTGATTGTAACATGTATATATAGGTCGTAATTAAGCTTATTTACTAATTTGGTCTCAAATGAAAAATGACGAAATTGGATGATTTTAAAAAATTCGGTACTAAATTGAACCAAAAATTTAAATTGGGGTACTAAATTGAAAACAACTATTACACTGCCACGTGTCATGATTGTAAGCTGCCACGTGGCACGATGATAAACTGACACATGGCAGTTTTTAAATTTTTTGAAAAAAAATTAGAAAAAAAAAATAAAAATTTCATGGCTTGACACGTGTCCTGTACGGACACGGTGTTAACTCCAACTTAACGGAGAGGACCAAATTGAATCTCTTTAGAAAATTGGGGTACCAAATTGAACATTCCTAAAGTTCGGGTACCAAATTGAAGTTTCTGAAAAAGTTTGGGTACCAAATGTGTATTTATACCTTTTTTTATCAATTAGCTTAAAAAAAATTATTTCTTTGTAAATTATCATTCAACACTATTTAAATGAATTATTTGGACTTTGTTTAAAATTTATGAATGTTATGTATTGTATTTTATTTGAATTTACGATTAAAATATGTTGTTAAATATTTATTTTTTATTTTTTTAAATACTCGCGGATACCCGTCGATATCCGTGGATATTAAAAAATTATGCGAGTATCTGACAAATATGGGTACAGGTACGGGGCAAATATTTATTCAGTGGGTAGGGTACGAGTGAGGTAGGGTACGAGTGAGCTACTACCCGTACCCTACCTGCCTCGTTGACATCCCTAGTCATGACTATAAATTGCCATGTGGCACGACGATAACTTGTCACGTGGCACGACGGTAACCTGACATATGTCAATTTATAAATTTTTGAAAAAAAAATAAAAATTAAAAAAATTAAAAATTTTACGGCTCGACATGTGTGTTGTACGGACACAGTGTTAACTCTAACTTAACGAAAAGGACCAAATTGAACCCTCTTAAATAATTAGGCTACTAAATTGAACCAATCAATAATAAGGGTACCAAATTGAACTAAACCAAAAAATTAGGGGAATAATCAGTAATTATACCTAAAATAATATTATCTAAAAATAATTTATATTTATGATAATTTTTTTTTACATTATCATATAAAAATTGTCATGGAATAATTTTGTCTTAACAAATTATTGTCAACAAAAAAATTACATTTATCATTTTTATATTAAATTATAATATAAATATTCTTATTGTTGGTCTCACCACTGCCCATTGCCAACGGTGCTAAAGAATCTTGTGCATCACCTTGCCACTAACGGATGAAGCCAAGCATTTTTCGTAGCCAATATAACCACAACTACACTATCTAGTCCTTGATTGCAAACAAGGATCTTTCACTCTATATTTAGAGTTGCATTGTGGAACAGATTGTAAAGCCTTATGCTTAACAACTTCTGTAGATTTGCCTTTAATTTGTTGATAATGGTGCAAAGTTTGTCGTCCAAATTAGCTAGTTCATATATGTTCCTCACGCCACTGTTGCAACCTCCCAATTGTTGATGTTATGGGTTAGTAGTTGTAGTTTTTAATAGATTACTCTTTAGTGTGGGTATGGCCTTATCTTCGGGGTTTCATATTCCTGAGGGTTGTTTACAGGATCATGGACCTTTGCTCCCATCCAAAGAGTACTTTTAGATTGATTCTCAATAATGCATGTGATATTCCTTTATCATAATTGCCTTCTCCTATTATTAAAAGAGACATGGTTTTTATGCAAATTGCAGAGGAAGTTTATCTTGTTGGTTAAGAGGATTGTAAAAATCATTTGCATGGGCATCTTCTATTGACAAAAGGGGATAAGCCCCTCACGCACCTAGACCTTTGTAAGAAACTTGATGTGCCTTAGAAGTATTTGGATGAAATGGAATAACAATTCGTCTTAGTAAAGAATTCTATGAATTTCCTTTCTTTTCACTGGAGGATATGAGAAGGGTTTTGGCTATTGGAACTTTGAATTTATCTCCTGGTATTCTTAATGTTTTTTCCTGGACAAAGGATTTTGTTCCCACTTCTATGAAATTCACAAAACCTTAATGTTGGTTTCATATCCAGGACCTTCCATTAGAGTATTGGCAATTGAAGACGATTTTTTCCGTAACACGTGGTATTGGCACATCTTTATCTTTAAACGATTGCACCCTGATTAAGTCGTAGTTTCTGTGCCCTCGTTTTAGTTGATATTGATTTGTTATCTGATCTACCCAATCAAATTTTGGTGGAAAGGCCAGGATTTGCATTCATTGCTGATGTGGAATATGAAAAATTGCTTTATTTTTTTCTAACTATAAAATGATTAGTCATGACCTATTTAATTGTAGAATATTGCAACAAGATGTTAATGCCAATTATGGTGAAGGAAAAAATAGTTGGTGTTGAAATCCTATAATATTATTGTCCTAAGGTAGTTGGTGTTCTGGATGGTCCACGAGACTTGACACATGAGTTACAGCAGCCTGTGGAGCAACTTGAGAATCTTGTAATGCAATATGTGGTTCAACAACCTTCTAATGAGATGCAACAACCTACTATTGTGCTACATTTTGTTACTGTGATATTGCCTGTTGTGGAGTCCGTTAAGGTACAACTTGATGTGGCTCAGCGTGTTCGGGTGCAACCTGTTGTGGTGTCACAAAGATTTCGAAGTAGTTTATGGAAGCATACCTAGGACTTTCATAGGGATATCAAATGACCTTCAAATTAGAATACGAACTTTTTAGTTATAACTTTGTAATTTTATGTTTGGGCTTTATCAGACTTTTAGTTGTGTTGGGCTTTTTGTGTTTAGGCCTATAGTATATAAGCATTTGTGATACACATTTCTAGTCAGATTTAAGTATATGAAAATTTGATTTTTTTCTCTCAAGTTTCAAGGTTTTCCTTCGAACCACTTATTCTTATCTTTGAATCTTTGATTCAAAGTGGCGAATCTTCCTCCCTTATCTTGAAATCTCCTCCAAGTGGCGTGGTTTCCTTCCATTCTCCAATCCCCCAAATTGACGTCCTCCATTATCTCCCATTTCATTCTAAGGTTTTTACGCCCTTGCTGTCGAAGATGCATATTCACCCCAAATTTGAGACGATCCTCCATCAAGATGATGTGTCAATTCAAAGTACTAGGAAAATAGGCAGGGGAATTCCAAAGAAAGCTAACGCCAAATCCTCGAAAGTAGGGAATTCTAAAAGGCAATCATAAGTTTTAAAGGCCTATTTTGGAATTTAAAGGGTTTGGCTAATCATAAAACTCTTAATGTGCTATGAAATTTAATTACTAAGCACTAACCCAATTTTCTTTTCTTAGTTGAACCAATGACTTCTTTTAATTCTTATCATGCTATTTTTTATAGTTTGAACTTTAAGTTGTTGGTTGTCTCTGATTCTTCTACTAAGATTGCCAGATTGTGATTCTTTGGTAGAAGTGATTCCACGTTTGATATTTTTTATATTACTAGTCAATTTATTTCATTTGTTGTTATGGTTAATGATGTTAAATTACAGGTTGTTGGAGTTTTATGGTGCAACTACTTACACTACTCATCACTCTTTGTGGTCTACTCTTGTTAATGTTTATGATTCTTTGTGTATCCTTGGTGCTTTAGATGTTGTTCTTTGTATGAGGATGTGATAGCATACTCCTCAAGCTAGGTTGGGTCAAAGCTTGAAATGGTGACTATGGTGGATGGTGGATTCATGGAAGCTTAGTGTTGAGAGAAAATGGCTCTCGATTTGGTGATTTAAGGGTGGGATGTATTTGTGGACCTCTTGGGATGTTCTAGCAAGTGACTAAGAGAAGAAGTATGGACCAAAAATAATTTTGGGAGCATAACATTATCATTCTCAAAGTGAGAAATACATGGGGGGACATCTCTATTTATAGAGTAAGGTGTCTCCAAAATGGTCCAAATCCTAAAATGCCAACATGCACCAAAACCCTAAAATGCTATCTTGGTGGACGAGAGTTTGACATGTGGCAATCCTCACTCTCACAAAACAAACCACTCATGTGTTATCATGTGGAAAGCTACTTTATAAAAAGCTTCTCTAATAGGACAATGACACATGGCCACTACCTTTGTAAGAGAACTCTCCATTAAAGAGCTTGCCATGTGGCACATGTGGGATGCTTTCCTAAGTTAGCTTGATTAACATAATTAAACATCAAAGAGTTGCTTAAGATAGGCGCATATGATGCTCCCTAATTAAGTAAGATTATTTTTAAAACCCTACACTACATGGCTCTTAATACAGGACCTACAAAGGAAAACCTACGCTACATGACCCTTAATACAAGGTCTAAAAATGCTCCATGATGGCCCAAGTGAAAAGGAGTTTAGCTTCACCTTAACTAGATGTTGCTAACTCTTCTTGAATTTGCTTAGCCATGCTTCTTGTTCTTGAACCCTTAGCTAAGGGTGTGCCATCATCCCCTCCCTCTTGAGAAGAATTTGACCTCAAATCTATAGGTTCTTCATCTTCATCTTGCTCCAAATCTCCTACAAAGGGGTTAGATCACAAACATTGAAAGTAGTACTCACATCATACTCACATGGTAATTCTAGCATATATGCATTATTATTAATTCTTTGAAGCACTCTAAAAGTTCCATCACCACGAGAATTGAGTTTGGACTTCCTTTATTTTGGAAATCTATCTTTGCTCAAATGAAGCCATACCCAATCTCCTTCCTCAAAAATCAATTCCCTTTTTCCTTATTATTTTGTTTGGTGTATCTCTCAGTTTGGTGTTGTATTTGAGACTTTACATTATCATGCATTTTCTTCACAAATTCTGACCTAGATATCCCTTCCTTATGAATAAAATTTCTAGGATTTGGGAGAGGTATGACGTCTAAAGGAGTGAGGGGGTTGAAGCCATACACAACCTCAAATGGAGAGATTTTTGGTGGTCTTGTGAACCACCCTATTATATGTAAACTCAATGTGGGGAAGGTATTCATCCTAAGATTTATGGTTTCCTTTCAAAATAGTCCTCAACGTGGTTCTTAAAACCCTATTCACAACCTCGGTTTACCCACCAGTTTGGGGGTGACTAGAGGTGGAGAAATGAAGCTTGGTTCCTAGCTTAGACCAAAGTGTCTTCCAAAAATGGCTAAGGAACTTGGTGTCCCTATCTGATACAATGGTCCAAGGCAAAAAATGGAGTTTCACCATGTAACACCCGTGAAATTTAATTAATTAATAAATGCGAGCAGTGGGAGCCTTTATGGCAATTAATGTTAAATTGTATGACGTGGAATAGTACTTGCTCAAATGGTTGAGAGTACTTGATTGTGTTGAAAGGACTTGGGTTTAAGTCCTATGTATGCTAAATTGTGTGTTATTTTTAATTGTGCATTATTTTAATAGTATAGTTGATCCTGGGGAGTAATAATATAATCCTATATTTATAGGAATTATCACGAAACATGAATTGGTTGAATGGTTGTGCATTGATTTGACATTGGCATGGTGATGGGTTCGAACCTTGGTAGATCCAAATTAAACTTTCTTTTTGCCAAATTTGTCTTTGGCATTAATGTGAAAGTGCACCGAGACTCTAGCTAAAAAGAGGCAGCCAAGAGGGGCTGGAAAAACACCCACTAATGAGTCTTGAATGGCAATTAGGGCCATGTTAATACAAATTTTGGTTTTTGGACCATTAACTTCAATTAAAAAATGTTTAAGTGATCAATTAAGAAGGGGAGAGTGGTTTTGCCGAGGCTGCCATTGGTGCATATTGAGAGAGTAAATTTCAGAGTGAATCATTGTGCAAAGGGTGAGAAATAGCCTTGAAGGATGAATCACGAGCTAACGCGAACTGAGATCAAGGACTCAAAGAATTATGCATTTTTGGAGCAAGGAGTCCAGGTTAGGGGAGTTGGAACCCGTTCATCTTGTGTTTTTAAATTCTATTGTTTAATATACAAATGATTATGCATGATTATTTTTTGGCTTGGCTTAAATTTCGTGTTTCTGGAATTTTCCAGAAATCGCTTGGTGGGCGAGGAACTGCCGTTGGGCGACTCATGTTGTTTTATGTGCATTTCTGGGTTCCTAGGAGGAACCGCCTAGCGGTGAGCTATGTTTTGCTAGGCGACACAAGCTACGCAACCTAGTTTATGGGTTTTCTCATGAATGGCCTAACAAGGATGAACACCCGCCAGGCGACGCTAGTCATATGAGTTCGATTTTTTATGTTATTTGGGGTTTTGGGAAATTTGGATCGGAGAAAAGTATGTCTCTAAGTGCGGGTTGATTTAGGGTAGGGAGAAAGGATGGAATTCAGAGGTGATTGGGGGAAACATTGCATGCACATGGGTCTACATGAATATTAGGTTTGAACTTTGGAGAACTTAGGATTTATTATAACTTTTGTGAACAGTAGTCGTTGAATTATGTGTATTATTATCCCTAGGTGATAAGTGTGAATGTAAGCGAATGATGTAAGTGTATCTATTGGAAATTGGATTGGTATGAACGATTGGAAAGTTGTTTCGCGTAGGAACAATGACAAGAATCTAGTTGTTTTCTAGAACCAAGGTGCCGCCTGGCGGGATGTAATCTACCGCCAGGCGATAGCGCGGAACGCAATGCAAATTAGCATTCTGGATGGATTGGACGTGGACTAGAATTTGTTGTAGGTTTTGGAGGATATAGTTATGAGAAACTAGGAAAATATGTGAATCATGAATACCTTAGACTTGGAGAGAAAGCACAAGGGAAGAAATGGGAGGAGGATTAAAGAGTTAGTGTAATTTGGTGTGTTAGTAGGTGTGGTGACTGGAGTCTTAAAATCGTATAGTGGCTGGCCTAGGTAAATTAAAAGTAGAATGATTATATTCATAATCTTATCTTGTAAGCGGATTGATCTTGTGGGGGGTATAGAGTAACATACGGTTTATAAATTTGGTAATGCTTTGAGTATAAGGGAGTGAGGATCCTAACTGGAAATACAGACAACAGTAGTACATTAAATAGGTGAGAATGGATGTCAATTACTTGGTGAAAATCTATTCTGGGTGTCTAGAAAACCAGTACTGCGTGAGTACTGGTGTATCGCCTAGCGGTGGGGTTTGCTCCGCCAAGCGATAACTACAAAATCAGAGGAGAATTGGAACACGTGTCGCTTGGCGGTGAGGTTAGTCCCGCAAGGCGATGTCTTTGAAGGGAGTGACACTAATGGCGCTTGGCGCCTGGCAACACGTGTTCCCCGCCAGGCAGTCTGGAAGTGTATTTCCCCTAGCAGCTCAGGAGCAGCGCTAGGGATAATGCAGAGGCAGAGTGCTTGATTGCTTTTGATGTGCGTGGTCTACAAGGCTTTGGTGATACCTCGAAGGTCGGCTTGCTGGTGTTCCTTGAGTTGTGGCTCAGAACGTATCCCTTGAGTTGTGACTCGGGATAAGGGGTTAAGCACGTGGCATTCCTTGAGTTGTGGCTCGGAATGGCATCTCTTGAGTTATGGCTCGGGATTGCGGATGAACATGACGAACTCTTGAGTTGTGGCCCGAGTTGGTGAGTGTTACCGATGTGAGTGTGCAAGTTGTGGCTTGTACGGATGGGTCCAGATAGATTGCCTTCCTCAGTATGTGGCTGACGAGTTTGGTAGTCTTGGGACGTTACGAACTATGTTCATATTGGGAACTCCACCTAGCGTTACAGAGTATGGTCTGTAGTTGGTTTCCTGCACGTGTTCTAAAAGTTGTGGCTTGTAAGTGTGGCGGCAAGACATCCTGAGGTATTCATCTAAAGACGTAGATCATGGATGACATGGTGGTGGCCATGTTGTGAGGAATCAAAGGATAGGAGTTCCTTTGATGTGTGTGAATAATTCATGAATTGTATGTATATGTTTTATACTGTTAGCTCACCCTATCTGCTTGTGTTTAGTAATGATCTGTATTGCGATACACGTGAGTAGATGATGTTGTAGGTGGATTTGGTGAGGCATAGCGGCGAAGCGTGGGCTAGCTTGGGGAATTTTCTACAGAGTTTAATTACTGCTTTAAGAATTTTGAGAATTTTGTAATCATTGGATTATTGAACTTAATTTTGTAGTCTGAGTTTTTATAAATTATGGATTTCAGGTATTTTATGATGAATTAAATGTTTTAAATTTTCTGCATTTTGAGGAAATGAATTTAAATAAATGAGGTATTATTATTATGCTTCTATTTTATTATTTAAAAATTTGTAATATCCAGACGGGATGTAACACCCACATCTCTAAAGAAGAGTTTTGCTATGTAGCTTGCATCATCTACCTTTTGGCATGGTATCAAGTGAGTCATCTTGCTAAACCTATCCAAAATCACAAAAATAGAGTCAAATCCCCTTTGGGTCTTGGGTAGACCAAGGATGAAATCCATGCTAATGTCTTCCCATGGGGATGATGTAATGGGGAGGGGGTGTATAAACCATGAGGCATAGTCTTAGCCTTGGCTTGCAAGCATGCAAAACACTTATCACAATGTATTTGAACTTCCTTTCTCATGTGGGGCCAATAGATTTTTTCTTGAAGAATGCTAAGAGTTGAATCAACTCCAAAATGGTCCATGAGACCTCCCTCATGTGACTCCTTAATGAGGAGCTTCCTATGGGAACCTTGAGGCACACACAACTTACCCTCTCTAAACAAATATCCCTTGGACACATAGTACCCCCCTTGAGCCTTCTTTTGACAACTAGCAAAAGTGGAGGAAAAGAAATCATCTTGATCATACATCTCTCCCATGTGATCAAAACCAAGAATTTATGCCCCAAGTTTTGAAAAGAGGTTGTGTCTTCTAGAAAGAGTGATGAGTCATCATTTTCCTCCATTCCACTAGCCTTTGTGTACCCATTTAACAGTTGTTCAGTGCTTAATTGCTCATCCTTAGTGTGTTTTCATCTAATGGGCTTTATTGGACCACTGTTCCAAATTTGAGTTAATTTCACATTATTTGGCCTAATTTTCGTTTTTAATTATTTTTAGGTATTTGGGTGAAGCAATTTTGGAGCTTGGACATTAATATTCAGTTGAAGAAAGTTGTCACATCATTTCCACATCATTTCCACGTCATCTAAGTGAATGGGCCAGCATTTAAGGTCCATCCTAGCATTTTTGTAATTCTGAGTGGTAGAGTGGCAATTTTGTAAATAATGGTGGCAGAGTTGACAAGACCACGAAAATTGGGTCTCTTGGCATGCACTAGCCGCACTTTTTCTTCTTCACTCTTCTCCAACCTCCATTTTCGCTCTTTCAAGCTTTGGTGGGTGTCCATGGAGGTGCTCCACTCGTTTTTTATGTTTTTGCACTAGTTTTTGCCATTTCTATGCACATTTGACAGCACCCAATGTGGCATTTACATTTTGAATGCATTTGATAGATTGGGCAGCTCATTTTGTGGATTTTATTGACTTGGAACAGCACCTATTGATGGGGTTTTCAGATTTATATATCATAACAACGTTTTTCATTCCATTGAAGCTTTAAAATCTCTCTTTTGCTCTTGATTTGCGTTTAACAATTCGTAGGTTAGGGTTTTTTATGTTCTGTTTTGTTGCATGCAGATTTGAAGTGTTTAATTGGCATATTTTCATGTCTAGCTAAATTCGTGTATTGACTCCTTGATGAAAAATGCAGTGAAGCTTTGAGGTTGTGCTTGTTTTGTGAAATTTGTCATGTCACTTTGTTCTGAATCTGTTTGTACTTAATTTATAGAGTAATTGCATATGTTTGGGTTAAGTTATGTTCATGCTTAATGTATGTAGGTTTGCTGTCACGAATTTAAGGATGTGTGCATCGCTTAATTGCATAATGAAGTTGAATTGTAATTTTCGCTTAGTGGATTTTTATCTAGTGGATTGAGAGAAAGCAGAGGTGTTAATTTGGTGGCCTATGATAAATGAAGTTGTGTTTGAATCAAGGATGTCAATACGTTTTTAATCACTGTCGCATTAATTTAATATGTTAATTAGCATTGTGAATCTGTCAAACCCCCCATGTGTTATATTGTTGTGATCATCTGGAAATTGAAGCTATAGACGAAAATATTGGTCGTTAGGAGACGACTAGGTTCAACTTTCATATACTACATTTAATCTATTTTAATTTGGTGGGGTACGACCTCTATCAAAGAGCATCGGCCACAACATTTGATTTTCCTTTCTTATATTTGATCACATAAGGTAATTGTTCCAAATATTCCATCCACTTTGCATGTCTCTTGTTCAACTTGTGTTGCCCCCTCAAATACTTTAGTGACTTATGGTCACTATGAATGACAAACTCCTTGGAGACCAGATAATGCTCCCAAGTTTAAAGAGACCTCATTAAAGCATACAACTCTTTATCATAGGTAGGGTAGTTAAGAGTGACACCATTGAATTTTCCCCTAAAATAGGCAATGGGGTGTCCCTCTTGTAACAAAACTCCTCTTATCCCTACATCACTAGCATCACATTCTATCTCAAAAGTCTTTGCAAAGTTTGGGAGAGCTAGAATTGGTGCATTGGTAAGCTTCTCTTTGATTTTCTTGAAAGCCAACGCTTGTCTCTCTCCCCACATAAATTTCACATCCTTTTTCACCAACTCGTTGAGAGGTGAAGCTATAAAAGGAAGCTAGACCATGAAAACTCCTAACTTCTCATACATTTTGGGGATTTGGCTAATCTTTAATGGCTTAGACTTTGATGGGATCAACATGCACACCATGCTTGTTCACTATGAAACATAAAAAGACCACACTATTTTCGCAAAATGTGTACTTCTCTTTGTTTGAAAAAAGTTGATTGTCCCTCAAAGTGGAGAGAACAACCTTCAAATGTCCTAGATGATGATGAAGACTCTTGCTACACACTAGGATGTCATCAAAGTACACAACCACAAATTTCCCAATGCAATCCCTAAGGACATGGTTCATTAATCTCATTGAAGTGCTAGGTGCATTAGTTAAGCCAAATGACACCACTAAACACTCATAGAAACCAAATTTAGTCTTAAATGCAATTTTCCACTCATCACCTTCTCTTATTCTTATTTGGTGATAACCAATCTTAAGATCTATCTTGGAAAACATGGTGGACCCATGCAACTCATCTAACATGTCATCTAGCCTTGGAATTGGGTGCCTATACTTAATGGTGATGTTATTGAAAGCCCTACAATCACAACACATTCTCCATTTTCCATCTTTCTTAAGGACTAACAACACGGGCACGACACATGGACTTAAGCTCTTTTGAACCCACCCCTTGTCTAGAAAATCTTTTACTTGAGTTTAAATCTCCTTGGTTTCTTTGGGATTTGTTCTATAGGTTGGCCTACTAGGTAAGCTTGCCCCAAGAACAAAATCTATTTGATGTTCTATGCCCCTAATTGGTGGAAGACCTTTAGGGTCTTGTTGAGGGAACACATCATTAAATTCTTCCAAAAGTTTTTCCAAAAGAGATGGATACTTGGGTTCTAGATTTAAAAGTATGCATGAAAGTGCTCCTTTACAAAAGAGGAGGTACAAAGGTTGCTCACATAGGAGAGTTTTCTTTAAAGTTCTCTTAGACAAATTATTCTCCTTTTGAGTTACCTTTGGAGGAATACTACTTTCCCCCTCTTCATGAATGCATGTGTTAGGAGCTTACTCCCCTAACTCTTTGTGCATGCTCTATTCCTTTCTCTCTTCATCCCTTAGTTTCCTCATTTGTAATTAATCCTCAAACACTTTGGAAGGTGTTAGGGGATGAAGAACAAACTTCTTTTCCTTATGGTGGAGAGTAATCTCATTAATAAGACCATTGTGCATAGTTTTCTTGTCAAATTGCCAAGGTCTACCTAAGAGAATGTCACAAGCTTCCATAGGGATTATGTCACAAAGAACTTTATCCTCATAGTTCCTATAGAGAGCTTGATCTCCACTTGTTGGTCCACATTCAAATCCCCTCCTTCACTAAGCCATTGAAGTTTGTAAGGGTTTGGATGGGGTTTGATTTTGAGACCTAACTTTTCCACTAACCTAGTACTACAACAATTGAAACATGAGCCACTATCCACAATGAGAGAACATGTTTTGTTTGAAACTTTACATCTTGTATGAAAGATGTTCTCCCTTTGGGTTAGGACTTGATGACTAGGTTGATTTTTAAGAACTCTTCTCATCATAAGTAGATCTCCCTCCCAAGGGTAGGAATCTTCTCCCTCACTCTCATCCTCACTTGTGCTTTTCTCTTTCTCTTCTTCACTATTATATGCATCAACACCCATTAGGATTATGGTCCTCTTGGAGGGGCATTGTGATGAGATATGACCTCTACCTTGACATTTAAAACACTTGATCTCACTTGTGCGCATGAATGATGATGATCCCTCCTTGGGTTTCTCTTTTTCTTTCTCAAATTTTCTAGAGGGTTCCTTTCTTTTGATTTGTTTTCCCTCCCTCTTGTAGTCTCTCTTGACATATCAATTTGAGTAGTTATCTTTCAAACCTTTTCTCATATGTTGTTGCTCAACCTTAATGCAAATTTGTACCAAGTCATTTAAGTCTTGGTAGGGCAACAATTCCACTCTATCTCTAATTTCAAGATTGGGTCCACTTAAAAACCTTGAAATGGTGGTTTCCTTTCCTTCTCTAATTCTCGCCCTCATCATATAAAGCTCCATTTTTGTCTATACTCTTCCACACTCATGTTCTTTTGTTGGAGCCTTTGGAGTTTATCCATAAGCTCCCTATTGTAGTTGGAAGGTATGTGTCTTCTTCTTAGGGCACTCTTTAGGTCTTTCCAATACTCTACTTGGGGGGAGTTGGAGAGTCTTCTTTCTCTCACTAGGGAAGTCCACCAATACATGGCATTCCCTTGGAAGCTTAAGGTGGCTAGGGATACCTTTCTTTCCTCAGTCACTTGATGGCACTCAAAAAGTTGTTCCACTTTCATTTCCCAATCTAGGTATGCCTCTACATTTTCCTTCCCATGGAAATGAGGAAGGTCAACCTAACTTCTTTAGGCTTTTGGTGTTCACGCTCCCTTCTTGGCCTTCTAGGTGAAGGAGGTTGATAGTATTGGTTCAAAATCCTACTATCCTCCACATAGTGTGTTAGTTGTGTATTATGTTGGGAGCTTCTCCTTGAGTTGCTCACACTCTTACTCCTACTTTTCCTTTGTCTCAACACTTCTTGAACTTTAACTTGTTTTGCATTAAGTATCCTAAGCTCTTCTTCTAAGGTTGTAAGATATTCATCCCTTTCAACTCTTTCTTTCTCTTTTAAAATGGATTCTTGTCTTTGCCATATTTTTAGTAACTTTAGTTCTTTAGCCAAGTGTTGTAAACTAGGCACTTCACTAGAATCACTACCAGTTTGGTAAGATGGAGCCTTAGAAGGAGCTTTAGACATCTTAAAGTTTTCGAAAAGATGCTACACAACAAACAAACTTGTATTTCAAATTCTAATTCTTTAAGGGATTTTAAAAAGCAAAAGAACTTTGAATCCACTTTCAGGAAAGGGAGGAGAATCACTAAGGATTACTTAAAATCTAAGCCTTTCCTTGCCAAAGCTACCTTAAGCCCTCTTACACCTAACCTCTCAAAGGGAATTAGGTTTGAAAAGCAATTAAACTCACACTAAACTACAAACAAAAAGAAAGCAATTGAGGAAAGCAATTAAACTAAACTATGCGGCCTAATGGTGGAGTTAGAAGAGATTACAGGTTCAAAATAGGAGATGGGATTGAGTACCTATGACTCACCTAAGACACCTAACTTGGCCATGAATTACAAGTCCAAACGAATACAAAATTACAAATCCAAAAATAGCAATACAAGAAAGGATGTTATGTATTCCTCTCCAAGTGTTTCACTCCTTTTTCGTTTTCTCTCCAACTCAAGATTTGAGTATTGAAGGGAGAAGAATTTTGAGTGCGTAGGCTGAATTGGGAGAGACTATTGCAGTGTTGGGAAGCTTATCTAAGGGAGGCACATTGTCAATATCAAAAGAAAGGTGTTTTGAGCAATCCTCAATTGAGTAAGGAATATCCATGTTAGGGGAGTTTGTATTTGGTGTTTTAATCTTCTATTGTATGTTTTGGTGCTGTGCCTAAGGAACTGGGAAGGAATTTTCCCGTGTCATGCGAGTTTCGTTCGGGTTTCTGGAATTTTCCAGAAACCGCCTGGCGGTCATGTGCAACCGGCTATGCGACATAAGCTTTAGACCCAGTTTTCTATGTTATTGGGTTGCTCTGGGTTTTTTATGTTATCTGTGATGTTGTTGTGATGATCTATATGCATGAATATGAATTTTTATGGATGTATGTGACTGCAGGTAATAGTTATATGGTGAATGTAAGAATATTGCATGAAATTGGGGAATTAGGGTTCATGTTGGGGTTGAGAATGAATAAGCATGATCTATGTCTGTAATTAGTGCGTAGTTTTTAGTGCAAAGATGTTAAAATGGATAAAGCATGAACCCTATATGATGTGTTCACTTGAAACTATATCAGTATAATGGTGGGTATTGTAAATGGGATTATTTGGGGTCACGACAGGTGCCGAAAAAATATGGGAAAAACCCAGGTTAGGATGCACTGCCTGGCGACACAAGATCAACCGTCAGGCGACACCTCAGAACAGGGGCAAATATGACGCTTGTTCTGGTATATTATGCTTAGGGGACTCTATCGCATGATTTTATGGGAAATCGGACTTAGTATTGTAGAGTGTAACATCCCTAAAAGATATTACTTAATTAAATATTTAAAGATACAAAAAGAAGCTTGAACGTCGCAACTTTATTAATTCCCGTCGCGGAAACAAAACAAAATTTAATGTTCAATGTGACAATCATTTAATATATAAAAAAAATTCCAAAAGTTATTACAAGTTCTAAATAAAACTTTAAAACATAATAATTCCCTAGCTCTAATTCCCAGCTAGTCCCTCTCTCCATCTCGAGTGTTAGCAGCATTACCTGTATCATCAACTGCTCCCGTGTAAAATTACACGATCATCGCCAAGCACACACAAAAAAGGGTGAGCTCAACAATATATATAAAAATCACATAAATTAAATAATAGAAAACACCCAATCTTAGTATCGTAATTACATCTTAGTTACATTCTCAACACGCCCCAAGGCTTTCAACTACTAACATACAACAAGGTTAGTCATGGACTTAGGACTTCTGATGCTCACACGAACCTGCCCGCTCATGGTCCTACCTCAACGAACCTCCCCGCTCGTAGTCCAACACATGTGATCCACAAGCTACGTACCTCCTCGCACGCAGCATCTCTCAACTGTGAGCACGAAACATACGAACCTACCTCGCTCGTATCCCCACAGGAGAGTGGTCGAGTATGAACCTCCCTCCCCGCTCATACCATCACATGTTATCCACCATCCATGAACCTACCCCGATTTCTCACTTAGGCGAGTACCTCTCGCCTGAGCGAGGGACTTTGTCGCTCAAAACATGGTTTCCTCGCCTGGGTGAGACCCTAAAATTCAACCAATTCACATTTGTGATAATTGCTAAAATTTTCGAATTATATTATCACGTCTAGCATTCAAATATACTACGAAATAATGCATGAATTAAAATAACCCACAAAGGCATACATAGGACTCGAACCCAAGTCCTCTCACACAATTAAAGTACTCTCAACCACTTGAACTAGTACTTTTCCACGTCACAACAATTAACATTAAGTGCCATAAAGGCTTCCCCTACCCGCATTTATTAAATAATTATTAATTTAATTATTTAAATGTCTCGGGTCTTACATTCCCCCCACCTTGAAAGATTTTCGTCCTCGAAAATTGCACTTACCAGGAAACAAGTGTGGGTAGGATTGCCTCATGCGATCCTCCATCTCCTAAGTCATCTCTTGAGTGATTTCATCCTAGAGAACCTTCACTATCTTTATTTCCTTTCCTCGCAGCTTTTTCACTTGCGAGTCGAGGATCCGCACTGGCCAGGTGTTTATGGTCAAGTCTTCTTTGATCTGAATATCATCTAACTCTAGCACATGGGATGGGTCTGCTATGTATTTCCTCAACTAAGAAACATGAAATACATTATGCAGATTCGCCAAGTGCCGCAACATGGCAATCTCATAGGCTGTAGTGCCAATCCTTCTCAGTATCTTATAGGGTCCAACAAACCTCGGAGTTAACTTTCTTGATTTGATGGCTCTCATGATTCCCGCTGTCGGTGTTACTCGGAGGAACATATGATCCCCAGCTTCAAATTCCAAAGGCCTCCTCTTTTTGTACGCATAGGACTTTTGCCTGCTCTGAGTCGCCTTCATTCTCTCCTGAATAACTTTGACCTTCTCAGTAGTCTGTTGTAAGAACTTTGGACCCAACACTAGTGATTCGCCAACTTGATTCCAACACAGTGGTGTCCTGCATCGCCGCCCACACAAGGCCTCATATGGTGCCATACCAATACTGGAGTGATAACTGTTGTTGTTTGTGAATTCCAGCAAAGGAAGCATATCACCCCAACTGCCCATGTGATCCAGAACACAGGCTCGCAGCAGGTCTTCCAAGGACTGGATCGTCCTCTCAAACTGTCCATCCGTCTAAGGATGATAAGTAGAACTCATTCGTAACTGAGTCCCTAAAGCTGCCTGCAACGACTGCCAAAAATGAGAAGTAAATCTCGGATCTATGTCAGATACAATACTAGTTGGCACCCCGTGCAATCTGACTACCTCTCTAACATATAACTCAGCCAGCTTGTCCATTGACATCTTCTCATTAATTGCCAAGAAATGGGCACACTTAGTCAATCTGTGTACAATCACCCAGATTGAATCATTTCCCTTAGTTGTTCTCGGGATATGCATCACGAAGTCCATTGCAATACTATCCCATTTCCACTGCGAAATGTCTAACGGTTCTAGTGTACCCCCAAGTCGCTGATGTTCAATCTTGGCGATAGAGTTCCAAAATAGTGGCAGTAGCCACTGTCTACTCAAGGCGCCTAGCGGCAGGGTTGGTCCTGCCAGCAGCGACGATGTGACAAGACTATTGTAAGACGCGCGGCACCTAGCGGTGTGAGATGCCTGCCAGGCGGTCTGAAACCAGGTTCCGCCTAGCAACGTGAGAGGCACGCCAAGCGGTTTGGGTTGCATAGTTGGCTCGTGAAGAGTGTTTCTACACCGCTTTGGAAGAGGGTCACGATGCGATGCTTTGGCTGGGGGCCAGGTTACGAGTGTAACTTGTATTGGGGAAACACGTGGCCAGTCTAGGTTGTAGCATGGTGATTTAGGAAGTCCAGTGGAGTGTGCGAGATCGTGGCTCGTACAACGAGGTTTCGGATGATTGCCCTTTCTAGTGTATCTAATAGAGTTTGGTAGTCTGGGGACAAAAATGGACTTTGGTTCGTTTTGGGGAACTCCACTTGGTGTCGTGGACTATGGACGTGACAATTCATTCCCGTGTGTCGACTATTAGGTGGTGGCTTGTAGTCAGAGGGGCGAGTAGCACTTGTGCAGCAAAGATCAATCAGCGTACTCACTTAAGGGTTCAAGAGGTGCCTATCGTAAGGATTGAAAGTCGAGAAACTGAGGAATGGGGAATGCTAACATGAATTATATTTTAAGATGCTTCATTTATGTTATGTTGTATTTGTTCATTTTATTTGAGCTCACCCTATCTGTTTGTGTGTGGCGATGATCATGTAACTTGTTACATGGGAGCAGATGGTGATGCAAGTGAGCGTGCAAATGCATAATGTCGAAGTGGGGACCAGCCATGGGAATTTTACAAGTTTTATTCATGAAATATTTTGTAATGGTTTTGAGAAACGGTTATGTTTGTAATAATTGAACGCTGCAATTTTAGTTAATATTGACGCGTTAACTTTGGATTTTAAATTTCTCGCGTTTTTTGGAAAAGAAATTATTAATAAATGAGGTTATTCATATATTATCTAAAATTTTATTTTTAAATAAGTAATTTTCGGCTAGAACTTTATACGGGAAATTTCAAACTTTATTTCAATTAAAAGTATCTCAAATACATTATAAACTCATTCATAAAATAAATTTGTGTCCATAACTAAAGATTACAATCCGTAAAATCCATAATAAAAACAACTCTATAAAATCTCCCAGCTAGCCCCGACTTCGTCTCTATGCCTCACCAGATCCACCTGCAACATCCTTTGCTCACGTATATCCTGTATATGATCATCGCCAAACACAAGCAGATAGAGTGAGCTAATAGAATAAACATATATACAACACACACACACACACATATATATATATATATATAACAGAAATACCCCAAAGGAATTCCATCCTTTGATTTCATATCACAGGGCCACAACCATGCTAACCGTATTCTACGTCTTCTAGTGAGTATCTCAAGATGTCTTGCTGCCACACCTATCGACCATAACCGATAGAGCACGTATGGGAAACCATGTTATTGATCACACACTGTAACGCCAGGTGGAGTTCCCAATACGAACATAGCTCGTAATGTCCTAAGACTACCAAACTCGTCAACTAATTACTAGAAGGGCAATCTATCTGGACCCATATGTGCGGGTCACAACCAGCACACTCACACCGGCAACACTCGCCAACCCGAGCCACAACTCAAGAGTTTCTCGTGTTCATCTACCATCCTGAGCCACAACTCAAGGGATGTTATTTCGAGCCACAACTCAGAGAATATCACATGCTTAATCCATATCCCAAGCCACAACTCAAGGGATACGTTTCGAGCCACAACTCAAGAAACACCAGCAAGTCGACCTTTAAGATATCCTAGAAGCCTTTTAGACCACGAACAACAACTAGCAAAACACCATTCTACTACAGCCACATTATCTGGCGTAGATCATAAGGCGTCAGGCGCTATGAGCTTCCAGGCCGCCTGACGGGGGACACGTGCCACCAGGCGCCAAGCGCCTCAAATTCCACTATTCCACAGACATCGCCTGGCGGGACCTCCCTCACCGTCAGGCGTCGCTCCCTTCAAACTCCACTATTTGTATAGCTATCGCCTAACGGTCCAAGCACCACCACCAGGCGCTATATCAATACTTTGCGTAGTACTCGTTTTCCTCAATTCTTATTCAGGCACAATGACAGGTTGTACTCTAATCCAAGCACCAAATTAGTAGTGAAACTCCCCCAATTAATCACTTTAGCTAGCACGAACTTCACTGGTTACTAAGGTTCTCAATCTAATTAGGTTCCCCAACCTAAGTTTGCAATTCAATAGGCTATCTTAAGTTCAGCCTTACTAAATCCAAATAGGTCATTGTTAGCTTCATACCTTACCCTCCATCCATTATCCCATTTTTAGCTAATTATCCACCAAACCTCCTATGACCTAACACTCATAGTCTAGTCATAGATATATCACATTCTTCCAACTTGGCAATTCAAATTAATCTTACAAACCCACATTTTCTCTATCAACCTCTTATTATTAATAATACCACAGCAAGTTATACAACACTTAGTTCTCACTCGAACTACAACCCCTACTACACTACAATGACATTTCCCCGCCTCCCATTCAAATCATAGTATTCACACTTCTAACTCCTACATATCATCACCAAAGCTTTTATCCAATTACTACTCCCAACTCCAAAGGTAGCACGAAACTAATTCACCAAAAGTCCAAGATCCTTATAGTAACTCGCGCGACCACGTAAGGATTCAAGCCGCTGCGATGGTGCCTGGCGGCAAACCCCATGCCGCCTGGCGGTGCATGCAGTTCTGGGCAAATTCCTAGAATTTCCACACCTGTGCTATCCTCCTACCGTTTTCTCGACACTTTCCTCTGCCTATTTTCACTATTTCGTACGTGAGCTTGATTCCCGTGACATAAATGTTCAAACCTAGCGATATACAACACAGTTCCATTGCCAATTTACTATAATTATACTCGAATTATAAAAACCGCCAATTAAACCCTAACAGGGTGTTCATGGCATTCTTGTCAATTTTAACCACCAAACTCATGTAATTCAGAATATATTAGCATCCAATGGGCAATTAACATTTAAAGTTATTGTTTTCCCCAATCAAACCCAACCCAGAACCTTGAAATCATCAAAACCTAGCCACATTACTCGCGTCACCTGGCGGGTCAATTACTACTGCTAGGCCCTTCATCAAAGAAACCTATAATTAGGTTGAACATAAAAGCGTCACTTGGCGGGTAAGCGTGTGCCGCCAGGCAATTCCAAAAACACGAATTTCAACGCAAACAGAGAGGGATCATATATATACATGCTATAATTCATACATTTACGCATTAAACGTAGATATAACATGGTTCAGTTCCCCTAACCTGGTTTCCTTAGCTTAATTTGGGCTTTTTGTGAGTTCCCTCTTGATCACCAATGACCCTCCTCCGCTTCTATCTCAATGCAGCTCCTTGCTTCACTCAATCCTCACAGCACACTCTCAATTTCGTATTCCTCTGAATATGCAACAATGTCAGCCACAAAACCTCTCTCTCTTTTCCTTAATTGGCAACTAAATGATGTCTTAATGCGGGTTAAATGATGCAAAACGAAAATACCATTAAACTAAGGTTAATTGCAATTCAATGGTTGTCTTATGATGGTTTTCCAGCCTTCCCTTGGCTGCTAGGGTTTCCTTACCATGATGAAGGATTATCTTGTTCCTTTTTAAGATTATTGAATATGGTGTGAGTTGACTAAGAAAGCTAAGTGAAATCCCCACTGGACATTAAGATAGCAAGTTATCTAGATGTGAAGGTTCCTTTTACAAAGCTCAAGAGAAGAAGATGATGGATTGATTCAAAATGAAAAGGAAATGGAAAGCACATAAATCATAGAAAACCAAGAATAATTAAAGGAAGAAGAAAACATAAAATGGAAAGGAAAGAAATGGTAAAAATGTGAGAAGCACGCCACTACAAGGCTAGGCTAGAAGTCATGGCAACCTTGAAGATGAGTGGATGTGTGTCGCCACTTGCTATGCAAGATAAGGCTTAAAAGTATTCACTCCCTAGGGAGGAAACTCTCACAAATGATTGAGACACAAGAGTGTTTTTACTTCAAAATGTTCAACCCTTTTACATGTCTAGGAGCACCCCTTATATAGAAGAGTTTATGGGCCTCTAAGCAAATAAAAGATACCTAAGGATGTCTCTATAAAAACCTAACCCTAGCTTCCAAAAACTAGGTCAAATAAGGTTACAAAAATGAGAGACAAAAGAGCCAACTATGGTGTATGCAAGGCTAATTTCGTTCTAGCACAAAAGGAGACAAAGAATGTGTCTCATGTGTCTCCAAAAACTTGCCAAAGTGTGCTAAAAACAAAGGAGACCAAAGGTACATAGGTACACTTGTTTTATGCCTTTTACTTTATGCTTTATGTCTTTGCTTTACTCTCTCCTCCACATCATTTATGCTCCCCAATCACCATGTGCCACCTAGCATTGCTTTCTTACTCCTAATTAACCTACAAAGCAAATAAACATAGATTAGCATGTTGGCTTAAGTCAAGTCAACTATAGTCAACAAGTTAAACCTAGTCAAAGGTCAACAAGTCAACTAAAGTTTATTCAACTAAGTCAACTTAGGGAATCAAAAATAACAAACACAAATGAAAGGGATGAAGAATTAGTGAACTTCCTTTCTAAACATGCTTAGTCTTCTTAAGCATGTGCCTCCATCCTTGGTTGGGGTCAATCCTTCATCACTTACCCTTTCACCTTCATGCCAAAACTAATTTTAGCAAAAAGAAATTTAATTTAGGTTCACCAAGGTTCGAACCCCTATCATGCTCATGTCAATTCAATGCACAACCATTTAACCAATTCATGTTTCATAATGACTAATATAATTTTATGATTATATTATCACTTAATATGATCAAGCATATTGTCAAAATAATAATAATAAATTGAATAACACACAATTGGCATACATAGGACTCAAACCCAAGTCTTTTCACACAACCAAGTACTCTCAACCATTTGAGCTAGTACTTTTCCACATCATACAAATCAGAAATAAATGTCATAAAGGCTTTCACTACCCATATTTATTAATTATTTATTTATTTAATTAATTAAATTCCACGAGTCTTACATAGAATGCCAACGATAAAGTAAATAAAGGCAAAAAATGAACAAAGCTCTTCAAAAGGAATTTTAGGATGACAAAACCGTGAGTTAGGAAGGAGACAAGCAAGAAAATAAAGGATAAGAAAAAATTTTAGGCACACAAAAGAAATACCTAAAGAAAAGCTCTATAATATATCACAAAAAGAAAATACTAAAGTAGAAAATGATGTTTTTTGTCTTTACAAGCCTTAAGCCAAAGGTGTACTATAGACACTCTTTTGTTTGCATCAAGTGCATAAAGCTTGGTTGTTGGACAAAGCACAATATAAAGTAAATCACCCCACCAAATCAACATTATAGTGCTTACACGACTTTTTGGTGGTAGTGGTCCCCTTTCCTCTTTTTACTTTTCACTTTTTGCTTTTGTTTTTCTACTTTTTCTTGCTTTTGATGTACCCAATGTTGTGATTCTTTTTCTTTTCTCTTTCTTTTAACATTTTCCAGCACCAACACACACCCCACTACCACACCAAATCTAATTTTGAAAACACTTTTGGTAGCTCAAAGGTTCAAGAAGCCAAAATAGAAGAAAAACCTACTAGAATTAAAATAGGACATGAAACTCAAACAAACATAAAGGAAACTCAACTCTAGGAATTTGCCAATGGTCTAATGACAAATATGAACTCAAATATGTAAAGAAAGAGCCCTCAAAAGGTGGTATATGGTGTAGTTTTGAAAACAAAGAAGAACATATATTTGTGTGATTTTTGAAAGCTCAAAACTAGGAGAAAACGATATTAAAAGGACTAAACATGACCCTAGACAACATGGATAGATTTGAAAATAAAAATGACCAGACAAACATGAGATGACCAAATGGTAACATGAAACAAGACTCAAAAAACATAAAAGCACACAAACAACACAAAATATGGAAGCCTAAGCATAAAAATGCATGAAAAACGCTCATAACTCTCTCCACATAACTCCAAATGCGTTCATTATTTTTTTTGTTGGAAACTAGACTCAAACTAGACTCCAAATGCAGTATTGTTTTTAAAATAGCTCACGTTATTGCCAACACAGTTTTTGTGCGGAAAAGAAGTTGATTTGAAACAAGACAAGAAAGAAAAATACATGAACACAAAGAATAACAATAACATAAGTAAGGAACAAGAAACTTAGCTCTAGTAGAACCAAAGCTCTTGATACAAAATGATAGCCTCCTCCTCAAGCTAGGTTAGGTCAAAGCTTGAAATGGTGACTATGGTGGATGGTGGATTCGCGGAAGCTTGGTGTTAAGAGAAAATGGCTCTCAGTTATGGTGATTTAATGGTGGGATGAAGGTTCTTTATGGAGCTCTAAGAGAGGTTAGGTCAACTATATAGAAAAGGGTGCTAGAGGGACCTTTTGCGATGCTCTAGCAAGTGACTAAGAGAAGAAGTATGGCTCAAAAATAATTTTGGGAGCATAACATTAACATTCTCAAAGTGAGAAATACATGGGGGGACACCTCTATTTATAGATTAAGGTGTCTCCAAAATGGTCCAAACCCTAAAATGCTAACATGGACCAAAACTCTAAAAATGCTATCTTGGTGGAGGAGAGTTTGATATATGGCAATCCTTACTCTCACAAAACAAACCACTCATGTGTTGTCATGTGGAAAGCTACTTTATGAAAAGCTTCTCCAATAGGACAATGTTAGGAAGATCTAAAAATATAACAGATAATGATGAAGGATTGACCCCATCCAAGGATGGAGGCACATGCTTAAGAAGACTAAGCATGTTTAGAAAGGAAGTTCACTAATCCTTCATCCCTTTCATTTGTGTTTGTTATTTTTGATTCACTAAGTTGACTTAGTTGAATCAACTTTAGTTGACTTGTTGACCTTTGACTAGGTTTGACTTGTTGACTATAGTTGACTTGACTTAAGCCAACATGCTAATTTATGTTTATTTGCTTTGTAGGTTAATTAGGAGTAAGAAAG
>Ga0214544_1005133_pt1 | contig 25724 bp, 10 predicted proteins | sample CNSS3metaG_FD_160074 | JGI IMG/M metagenome (GOLD analysis project Ga0214544, IMG submission 160074) | Root nodule microbial communities from cowpea collected in UCLA plant growth center, Los Angeles, California, USA - CNSS3 | ecosystem: Host-associated > Plants > Roots > Nodule | place: USA... | reverse complement strand
ATATATATATATATATATATATATATACTCGCGCACGTTGTTTTTTAATTTTTTAAAGAAAACAAAAGGTCATGGGCCAACCCCATTCCGAGAACGTGCGTCCGTCCTTGAGGGGAAGAAGAGGAACTGCATTTATTGAAGATTCATCATCGAGGGTCCGTTTCTTACCCCTTAAAAAACAAACTTTCAAATCGAATAATTTCTTGTGAAAGCTGCCGTATTAAGAAAAAATATAATAAATACAAATATAAATATTATACTAATATGAGAAAAACACAACTTCATTAATAAACACGCTTAGCATACAACTTCTAATTCAATCTTCATGAGTTTATTAGTACAAACTTCAAAAATACAACTATGAAATAGATGATTTTAATTTTAAAGACCTAATTAAAAATTAGAAAGTTCATAGGTCCAATTAAACCTTCTAAAAATTTAGCATACATATTTCAATATGATTTATATATAAACTCGGTCAATTTTAACGATATATGTGCGGATCAATTTATGAATTGAGTTAAGTTTGCGTTGTTTTTTCTTTAAAAAATTTGCAAATTAGAACACTAATATCAACATATTTATTACGTTATTGGCTCCGCTCCGATAATCCATTACCATACTCCATCATTGATTATGGAGGACCATTTTAAAATTTTCAATGTCTTGGCATGGCTGAAATAATGTCACTGCATGTGGAACAACAATAATAACAATATAATAATAATAATAATAATAATAAATTTAAAATTATTTTTTAATTTAGTTTTTCCCAACCAAACAACTTCCATTTTATTATATTCTTCCTTTATTTATTTTTTAAAGTTTTCTTTCTTTACTTTCTCTTCCTCTGTTTTGTTTTCTCTGCTTAAAACTACCAATAACTAGGTTGGTTATCTTCGCCATTTACCTTTTAAAAATAAACTACTACAAATGTTTTTTTTTTCTTGCGTCGTGTCATGGGGAAGAGTCCAGCGACAAAACTAACGTGAAAATTATTGTTATACAAATAAATTAAATAAAACAAACTTCCAAAATTTGTCGAAGTGGTCGTGGAAGCACCACAGTGACCCTTGAAACTTTTCTGCAACAAAAATATGGCTCCAATTTACTCTCCTTTTCGGCTTATTCATCCCTTTAAGTTTTGCTCCAATCTCCTTTTTCTCTTGTAGAAGCTGCATCGTGGTTATGTGATTTTTACTTTTCTCATTGTTAACCAACATTTACAGTTGCAATTCTTTCTCACAAAAGTTTACTTCTACATATGAAATATTAAGTAAATTCATTGAATATTGATTAAATATGGGTATGATTCCTATAATGTTTTAGTTTTAAATTATTTAAAAACCTTTTAATCAATTTTACCCTTTTATATTTATTTGATCGATTAATACTTTATACTTCTATTTGATATTTATGTAATTATAATTTCTTACTTTCAAGAAAGAATGTATATCATTTTATATTTAATACTTAATATATAATATTTTTTTGTAGTAACTTTTTTATGAAAAAAAAAAACATTTGATTAATGTCTAAAACTAGACAAGTCTAGTCATAAATATATAATTTTTTGGACAAAAAATGAAAATAAAACAAAAATTTTATACTTGAATTTAAAGATAAAAACAAATTTTTATTTTGCATTAGGATTCAATAATCCGCGTATATATATAAATAAAATTATATATATATATATATATATATATATATATATATATATATATATATATATATATATATATATATATATATAAAAGACTAAACCTAAACTAATCGCAATTATAGTTAATTTGAAGAATTATAAGATTTTACAATTTAATATAATATTTTCGATTTATATTTTTTATATACACAATAAAATAGTTAACAAAATCATAAACCTGTATGAATCACTATTTTTTTCTTAAATTGTTCGTTGCATCACTTGCTATTTTATTTTAGTGGATGAATTCAGTTCAAATAAAAGTTATATTTTTTACTGCACCCTTCTTCTTGACTAAATAAATATTAATAAAAAAAAAACATTATATATATATATATATATATATATATATATATATATATATATATATATATATATATATATGAGTAACTTACTATTTGACAAAAAATACATTTAATGAATATGGCATAAAATTCTATAATCTATTACATCTATTTGTATTCCCATAATTCACAAGTTTATACATATAATAAGTGTCCTTTATATTTAGATGAGAAATATAGAAGCTTGTATCATATTTTTACATGTATTCTAAGTTGTCAAAGAATTTTGTGTTAAAATTTTGAATAATTGATAAAATTTTGACTAATTGATAACTGACATTATCATATTTTTTATTGATATTTTATTGTTATTTTTTTAAATAATTAAGGATTCATTTAATATTTTAAGAAAAGATAAGTATTTTATCTTTTATTAGATAATTAAGATTTTATTAGATAATATTAGAAAATATAAGTATTTTAAATTTTATTATATAATAAGATTTAATTAGATAATTTTGGAATAGATAAGTATTTAGATTTTATTTTTGAAATATTTTGTAGTTAAGTAAGTGAAAATCTCATAAGATTTTAATATATCAAAGATATGGAAATCCTAGAAGAACGACTCTTATATTAAAGATATGGAAATTCTAGAAGATTGAAGAATATATCAAAAATATAAGAATCTCATAAGATGAAAAAAAAAACATATTAATGATCATCAATTACAATTTTTTTAAGACCCAGTTTAGTTCTGAAAAGTCTATAAATAAAAAGTCTTACAAAGTAACAAAAGATCTAGAGGCTAGTTGGAGGCATTTAATATATTTTTTTTCTAGGGTTCGAAATATAGTAGTAACTAACTCTCGTCTTCACGGAAGTTAGACATAATGTATTTTAACTCTTTGTGATTTATGTTATTATTCAATATATTTCTTTTCCATACTCTCTTTTGTGTTTTATTCTCGATCTTAATTGCATGATAATTATTGATTGCATATTTATGGATATCTAATCATTAAACACGATATTAGAACCTAAACTATGATAGACAACTAATTGATTATGCATCTAGACATAGAGTACATTATTGATCATTCTTGGCATCCAAACTTAAGGCTTAATGTAAACTTTTAATAAGGAAATGTCTAAGATATTAAGGTTCTTATTAAAGTTTAGACTTGTCGCTAAGCTATTAGATCTTGTTACATGATGTGAATGCTAGAGTTAAGAATTAGAAATATATTGTCAAAGTTTTCATATTAATTTGATGCATGAAATTCTACCACATAAGAATTTATATTGATTTAATTCTTTTCTAGATTTTAAAATCTTTCGCACATTCAATATTTATTTTATCACTCAAAGTTTTTGTCTAAATTAATAAATAATCATGGTTTTCCAAACAACGCAAGTCTCTTTGAGATTATGATATCTGAATTTTCTATTTTATTACTTGAACGATTTAGTATGCTTGACAAAAAACACTTGTTAACTATAATAATCACTCTCAATTGAGAGTCTCTATTATCCTTTGTTAATAGAAAATTCTGCAACATGTATAACATCTAACACAGAAAGATGTATGTATATATGGATGAATCTTCTACATGACAAGGAGGAGCGAGAGTTCCACCAAAATTTTCTCTTTCATTATATATATTATATTTATAAATTATTATATTATTTATATTAATTTTATTTTTTTTTAAACCCATAAAAGTATGAATCCCCCTCTTTTTTTTCTTTTTTTAGTTTTTGTCTCTTGTACCTCGTATCTTTTTCACTTTTATCTTTTTATCTCAATTTTCACTCGTAGTCTCTAATTTTTTTTTTCAAAATCAAATTGCATTACAGTGAAATTAAGAAGTTAAAGAACATTTTTGACCTATCAATTTCTCTCTATGAGAAAGTTCATTTTCTACATTTTATTTGAAGCAATTAATTTTCTTTTTGGATGTGATAAGTTTATCTATTGGATATCATTAGACGATGATATAATTATTTTTTCTAAATAGGTGTGAGATGATAATTATATATATTTTTTATTCCATTGTCATATATGCTTGTTTTGAGTAAATGAAATAAATAAATAAAAGTTAATTATAAATAATAATTTATATATAAAAATTTAATTTCACATTACTACTTTGTCCTATGAATGTATACCATAATTAATATATATAACCCGGTAACATCTCTAAAATATCTCCACAAACTGCAAGACTTGTTCACATTTTACGACACCATTCTCATTGTATTATAGACAACAAAAAGACAACCAAATTACATGTACATGTAAGATAGAAGGTGTTGGACCATACTTGATAGATATGTTAAAAAGCATTATAATGGCACAAGCTACCGATTAAATTGACACCAAACTTCCTAATATATTTTATTTCGTATTCAAAGCAATATTATATATATATATATATATATATATATATATATATATATATATATATGATTTATTTCATACATAAAAGCAATATATAAAAAATAAATAACTTTATTGAAGATCCAATATAAGATGTATTTGTCTCGATGTAAGAAGAATGCGTTGGAAATCTTACATCGATTAAAAATAAAACTAATTTATAATATGTGTGCAAACTTCATTATACAAACTGATTTTATAAGATTAACTTAAACTTAAAATGCACTTTTTACCACTGATATGTTAGAATACAATAGATTTTTTAGATATTAAGAAAACACATAAAAAATAAATTTCAGTATAAATTAAAGTTAGTTTATTTATAAATTAAGTTGTGAAATTTTTTCCATTTATTGTCTTAAACAATTTATCTTTTACTTTATTCATAAAAAATATTAGTTAACCTTCAAATTTATAAATTTTGAATAATTTTAATTAAATTTATATTAATTTTGTTTATTATCTTAAATCTTTTATCATTTTTTTTTAATTTGGTAGTGTTGGGAAAACGCATAATCAATTAAGAATATTATTATTTTTACTCCCAAGGATCACCCTATCAACAAAGAATTCAGATTAACACAAAAAATATAAGAACGTGAAAACTCCAAATACGGAGAAAAATAATCGTCATGTGCAAATTTATACAACATATAGAAAACACACAACTCTTTGATCCCAAATACACTTACACTCTCCTGAGCAAGAACTTAAGTGCACCTCACAACACTCTACCACACAAGAGAATAAGAAAAGCCAAACACTAGCTTAAAGTGTCATGGACTTGAGACAATAAACATCATGAACTGAGAGTCTATTATATAATCACTACCACTCACTCTTGAGTTATTTTATGTGACTTTTCAAGTCCTATAGGTAAATAATAAAATTCAACAAAATATTTTTTTGATATTTTTTATTAATTAAATACTTGCTAGACATTTTTAATTTAATTTAAAACAGATATAATTAAAATATAAATATATTAATTATCTGGTTGGTTGGTTGATTATTATTGATTGTAAAAATATATGATGTTCCCAAGTTTTTTATGCCCTGCTACAATATTTTTACCTACCAGCTCATCTGATTGGCCATAAATGACAAGTTAATTATGAAGGACACTCATTGGAGAGTCGCTGCCATAGTATTGGGAAACTTCACACTCCTTTCATTTTAATAGCTCCCCACGTTCGTGTTGCTGTCAAGGTGTTCAACGACACGACAAGACCCTACTGCCAACAATGATAATACAGCTGTTCTCTTGCAATTCACGTGCATCACAAATAACTATCACACCATAACACGTTAAATTATTATACAGGGACAATAAATAATAAAATACATCACTTAATATATTATATGTCCTACAAAATTTTTTGTATTATTTTCATTTATGAGATTTAAACGTATTCCCCAGATTTACCTAAAATTTGCTCGTGGTTTTTTTGTTAAGTGTTAATAATATAAGAACAGATGAAGAGATATTGAGTGAATGATGGTGCTAATGTGATGGTATGTCCAACTAAAATCACTTTTAATTTTAGAATTTACTTGTTAAGATAGTCACTTGTACTGTATCATTTAAATTGTAAAGAGATACAAGTTATAAGAAACTTCTTTAAATATGTATTTAATATATTTTAAATTCAATAGGATCATTTTACCCTTATAATTTTACATCTTATAAAATTCAAAATTTCAGTACATAAATATCTTTTAAAATTTTGGATATATCATTACACACCATATATCATAAAAGATGATTTCAATTTTAATTTAAATATCAGTAATGTAATTGATAATATGTTTTATAGAAGACACATTGATATTAAACATGATTATTTAATAATCATCTCACTCATAGAAAATCATAACTCTTTAATTTAAATATCTCTTTCCGTTATTCACTTAAATTTTTCATCATTATATGCATATAATTCAATAATATACATATAATACAATAATACTAACCTTATCATCATTATATATATATATATATATATATATATATATATATATATGTATATATATATATATAATACAATAATACTATGATTCTCATTTTTTAACTCTCATCCTTTACTCATTGACGTGACTTAGTGTGGGTCATTGACTAATGTACCACTATTTTTTCCTTTGAAAGAATCAATGACCCACACCAAGTCACGTCAGGAAATAAAAGATGAGAGTCAAAAAATGGTAGTCACAGTATAATTTTTCCTAATTTATTAATATTTCATCAATTACTATTGTGACAATACATGCTTACAAACACACATGTGAACATTTTGTTGGAGTGAGTCCTCTAGTTTGAGCTCATCTTTATTCACATTTGTAATAAACATCCTCAAACATCACATTGTTTAATGTTCATAATGTTACTTGAATGGCATATATATATATATATATATATATATATATATATATATATATATATTCTAGATTGTTCTAACAAATTATAGAACCTTCACCCATTTCAATATTAGTTCTTGAGTGACTAACTCTCACTTGTGCACCCTTAATACCGGTGGCGGGGCATTGTGGGGACTAGAGGGGCCATGACCCCCTCAAAAAGTGATTTTTTTTTATATTATAGGTAATATATTATAAATAATGATAATTAAATTAAATATTTTTATTTCTTTTATAAAACACACTATTTAATGTTAATAAATAATAAAATACAAAATCAAACATAATAAAAAAATCAAAAGACATTTATTTATTTTTCATTATGTATTGAGTTTCTTATAAATTGTTCTTATTTTTCGTTCTCACTTGCTTTCTTTTATTTCTGGAGAGAAAAAGATCTATTATTTTGGCTCAAATTTTACATTTGTTCTTTCTCATTCTCAAAGAAATAAAGAAGGTAATTCTCTCTCTTGTCTCACTTGATAGTGAAATATTAGTTTAATAATTTATTTAACGAGTCTCTTGTATATTAGTTTTTTATTTTATGACTATATACGAAAAAAATATTGTACGGTGTTTTTTTTTATAACTGTATTTCAGTGAGCAAGAGAAGATTAATTTAAAATTTCAACTTCAACATTTTATATTGATGCTCCTAACCATTCATATTTAAAGAATTTATCAACTATGCTTGAATTATGTCAATCTTTGGCAAGACCAAGAAAGTCAAGGATATTCTACTTGATTGATTTTTTGATTCGTCTTATTTTAACTCTTCCTATCTCTACAACTACAACATAAAGATCATTTTCTACAATCAAGATTATCAAAATAAGATTGCAGAATAAAATAAAATGGAAGATGAATTTCTTGCTGACAATATGATTATTTACATTGAAAAATAAATAGTAAAAAATTTTAGTTATAATTCAATTATTGATGAGTTATAGGATCTGAAGGAAACGAAGGACAATTAATCTTTTAGATATGTGTCATTTCTTTTTTAGTTATCGTTATATTAAATTATGTATTCATTTTGATTATATTAGTGACAATAATTAAATATATAATTTTGGATGTATTATTTTGATTCCCCAATAATATTGGTCAAGATCCACCACTACTTAACACACCACCTAGACCTCACTTAAGCTACATGCTTGTAAAAGATAAAGAATTGCATTGATATCTTTAACAACTTGGTTGACAGACTCCATTGATTAAAAGTTGAGAAAGTGTTTAAACAACATTCAACCTAAGAGCACCTAGCTTTCCAACAAACAAAGAAATAATAATAAAAAAACCCTGCTTACATCTTACTTCCAACGAAACTCTTAACTGCACTCATATTCCTTATCACAAATATTTTTTACATCACATATATCTCATTTATTTCATAAACATGCCAATTTATACTTATATTCATGATTATATATATATATATATATATATATATATATATATATATAATCATATATTTTGCATGGTTTATTATTTGTAGATTTATATTATCTATTCTTCACATTTTCTTTTTTGTTAGTCTGACATTTATATTTTTATAAGTAGAATGTACTCAATATCTTTTGTACGATGCATCTTTTTATTATTAAAAAATTTAACATTTATACTTTTCTATATTATTTAACCAACATTTCATTTAAAATTAAATTTAAATTATTAATTTTGATCAACTCAATCTTAATATATTATTTAAAATAATTATATACAATATATTTATTAAAAATATATATAAACAAATTAAATATATTTTCATTATAAAAATAATTAAATTATTATACTTCAATATACTCAAATTAATATACTAAATACATTATAATTTTTAAAATCCCGTGATAGGTACTCTAAAATTAATATTTACATTGTCCAAATTGAAACTCGAATTTGAAATTTGATACATATAGTAATAAACTTTTAGTTTAAAATTCAAAATCTCAAAAAAAAAAAACTCTAAAAATATGGTAACAAAATTAAAAATTAAAATTCAAAAAAAAATATTTATAAACATAATATCTTTTGAGTGAACTATTTTAATGTTTCTAAACAACTTTCACATATTTATAGACTATTAAATAATTCGCATTTAAGATTGAAACAAAATTTGGAAGATAAATAAATCAGAAAATTTGGTGAAAATATGTGAATAACCAAAATAATAATAATAATAATAATTAAAATATGATACAAAATAATAAATAAATAATTGAATAATGACATTATTAATAAATTAAATAATAAAATATTATAAATAATACTTGATTTCAAGTTGCAATACAATTTAAATAATAATTTTAAGAAAATCAATAATTGTATTATTAAAAAAGTATAAATTATAAATTCTTTGAACTTTTAAATTTAGGCTTAATTACTTAAATGATCCTCTTTTTGGTGGGAGATGGGAGTGTGTCAACTTGGACCTGCCATTAAAAAAATTTTAATTGCGTCCAAAAAATTTTCTAATGACGTTAATAGCATGTCACGTGTCACTCTGTAATTTTTTAATTTTTAAAATTATTATCATTATCATTTTATTTTTTAATATGTTTTTGAGAAAATTTTTTTTGCCACCTGTCAGGTCCCTACTGTGACATATGCCATTGTCACTACTAATGTCATCGTTTTGATTTTAATTTAGTCTATATCTTTGGTTCAATTTAGTCCCAAGATATGTCTCTTTCATTCAATTTTTTCTCAATTTTATTAATAATTAAAATATATTTATTTTAATCCATACCTTTACAAAATTAAGTACTAATATTTATATTAAAATTTAGTTGTAAAAGAAATGGTTAATAATACATGGGTTAATAATATACAATAATGTAATATGTTAAAAAATAATTTTTAATAAAAAAAATACAATTATAACATTTGATACAAATAATAAATTTCTTCCCAAATTGGAGAGACACAATATTGTTTTATTTTGAAAAAAAAAATTATTAACAAAACATGAGTTAGTAATATACAATAATGTAATATGTTAAACAATAATTTTTAATAAAAAAATACAATTATAACATTTGATACAAATAATAAATTTCTTCCCAAATTGGAGAGACACAATATTGTTTTATTTTGAAATAAAATTATTAACAAAACATGGGTTAGTAATATACAATAATGTAATATGTTAAAAAGTTATTTTTAATAAAAAAATAATAATATCAGTATGACATTTATATAAATAATAAATTTGGTCTCAAACCGGAGAGACAACATTGTTCTATTTAAAAAAATTGGGACAAAATTGAATCAAAAAGAGATAAGTAGGAACTAAATTGAACCAAAGAGACATATATATAAGGACTAAATTGGAATCAGGATAATAACAATTGGCAGTGACATTGACAATGTCCTGCCACTACCACGTAACATTGATAATGTCACATGTCATACCAGGAACCTAACACGTGACAATAAAAATGTTTGCAAATTTTTTTTTTAAAAAATTACAGAGTGACACATAACATGCTATCGTCGTCATTAGTATTGAAACTTTTTTTTTTTAAAGCGGACACAGTACTACCAAAGTTGGGATCATCTGAGTAATTAAGCTTATATAAAAGTAATATCGATATGAAACCATGGCTTTAACTTGCCTCTGATACCATGGTAAGAAATTGAACTTTAAGCTTAACTCAACCCCATAAAATTGGCTTGTAAGATAAGGTTTACACCTTATTTATATGTTATGAAATTGTCTTATCTCTAATCAATATGAAATTTTCAACACATTTCACATTCAAAATAAAAAATTGTAAAATAAAGCTTTTTGTAATGATTATGAACAACTTTCACATATTCTCGATCTGAAGAAGAATCACATTAGAAATAAGAAAAATTTCTACCATGATAAGATTTTAAAAGATTTGTCCATTATTAACGATATAATAAAAATTATAATAAATAATAATATTTAATTATAATGCAATAAAATAATATTACTAATATAATAATGATAAAATTTAAAATATTATATAAAACAATAAATACATAATTAAATGTTGACATCATAAAATATTTTATTTAAAATTACAATACATGTGAAAGTTATTGTTTCTTATTGAACTTTAACACTATCTAGTTAATACCTCTTTTAAAATCATATTTATTACCATTAATAAAAATATAATATCTACTTTTAACCTTTTGTTTTATTTCTTTATATAAGTTGAAGGTTGTATACAAGAAAATCTTCCTTTTGACAGTTTTAGAAATCTAAAAAGTCTAAATAAGTTTCAATTATTTTTCAAAAGAGAGTCTTGATTATTTTTCAAACTTAGAAATTTAGAAGATCTAAATTTTAAATAAAATAATAATGAATGTCTATTTTCTATTTTGTATCCATTTAACATATAATTCTTAAAATAAAACTTTAAGAAGAAACTAAATTGCAAAAAGAAAAGATCAAATACTTAATTAATTTAACAATAAATTATTTTTATAAATCAATTTTAAAAATTAATATAAAATTTAAATATTTGCGCTTATCATTATGTTATAATTATTATTATGATTATCATCAAAATATTATTATTATTTTAATGAAAAAATTATTTTTATTATGATTATTATCGAGAGTAACAAATAAATCCTTAACGAGCAAGAATATATGTGAATAAAATTTATGACAAATACTAAATAAAAAAATAGTCTTATTGAATATTTCCGTACAATAGGTACGAATATTTAACTACTACTTGTTAATAATGTGAGTATAAATATTATGATATCCAACATACAGATTTTTTCTATATGCTAATAATTATTAATAAAAATTATTTTAATATGTTTTTCTTTAATTCAAGTGACAAAAACAAAATTACTAATGAAAGAAATATTAATTATGGAATAAACATCTAAATTTTGAGTTCATATATATTTTTTATTTTTTATTTATACTTATAAAATTGAAGTTATTTTGTATACATTATTTTTTTTAAATCAATTTTTTGATGTAATTCATCTAAATTTATTTATTAAAAATACCAGATTAATTTGTATTAATATTTTATTGAGTAATTTGATTTTAATTTTACTTAGAATTTTTTTTTTGAATTTATATTTTAAAGATTTGATTTCAAATAATTTCATTTAAAATTTTAAAAAAATAAAATATAAAAATATCTACAGATATCCATATACATCTGCATGTATTTTTTTTTTATCTACCTGAGAGATAACAGGATAAATTATTTTGAATGAGACGAGAGTAATGAAAAGACACTACCCAACCTTACCCGTTGCCATAACAATGATAATAATGAAATATTGATTATGTAAATGTATTTGTGATAATAGAATTAAGATAATTAAAAGTTTCATAATGTAAGGATCCTAATTAACAAGTATTATAATACTCATTATATCATTACATAACATTAACAATTACATACTAATAACTCAATACCACTAAATTACTAATGCACAAATATTCTCAGTGTACATATAAAAGTTTTTCTATAGAAATTAACTTGGTACAACCAAGATTTTTTAACACCAATAATACATTCTATTTAAATTTTTCACAACATAACTTAACATAAAACTCTACATCCTCAATGTTGCTCATATATATATATATATATATATATATATATATATATATATATATATATATATATGATCATTGTATGTGAATGTCAAAACAATACATAAGAAAAAAAAAGGTAAGTTAGTGAAGATTTTTAAATAGTTTTTACAACAATATCTATCTCACTATATCATCATCACAGTACACCCTTATACATACATACATATACATATCAAAGATTAATACATATATTGTCATGTCTCTCAAGAGTTATAGTTATATATTTGAAGATTAAGATCCCCAATCTCATCATGAACATGACCAAGGTAAATTTATTTACAAGTTTAGTTCTTTTCATACTAATCTCTAGAGTATATAAACCTTCCTCGACTCTCACCACTAGAAATCATTATCTACTTGAGTTTGAAACAAACGGAGCCATAATAATTTCCACACGAAATTCCTTCTCAATACATAACCTATAACCTCATCACATCAAAGTAATACTTCCTCCCTAGGAACCGTAACATACACATCATTCACACAAAAATCATATTATTTTTTTATTATTTCAATTTGATTTAAAACACGATAGAAACAAACATAATTCTCTCAAATTCTCGCCTAGTGAGACCTCCCTTGCCCAACTAAAATATCAAAAGGACTCCCTAGAACAAAAATTATAGGTCGCGCCCAATGACACCTTTTTGTTGCCCAACGGTCCTAAGCATTGACGGACCATTGTAATGACATAGGAGAGCCACGGCTCTCCCAATTTTTTTTATATATGTTATATATATATATATATATTAAATTATATTTATATTTTATTATTTTATTTATATTAAATTTAGTAAAAATTTCATAGTATTTTCTATTTTATTTATATATTAAAATTTATATATATATATTATTTAAAAAATAAAATAAAAATTAATTTAATGGATATTGGTTGATAAAAGGTAGTAGGATTCTATCACTAGTTATAAGGTTCTTTTACCATAAATGATTAAAAAAGAATGTGAGTTAAAAGAAATGTAAAGAAATAGATTAGGAAAGAAAAGATTAAAAAACACACGATATTTTTCATGTGGTTAGTATCTTATTATGATTTAGGTAATTATGATCATCTATTAACGATGTTTTTCTCAACTTAAATTTTTTCCAAATTAGTATGCCTAATTATGATTGTATGGATTCTTTTATAAAATTGGCATGGACCCTAATTATATTTTCTCAAAATTGGTATAACCTAAATTATGAAATTTAGAAATTTTGTGTTTTTCGCTGTAGATGGTAAAATTTGTAAAATTTTATAGATGTATGAATCACAAATTTTTATACACATAATGAATTAGTTGAATAACCTTGAAATGGAGTAAAAATTAGAATGTTCATGTTAAGTTAATTTAATAAATTAGAAAGATTATAAATTAAAAAATACATACAAAAATTACTTCATGAAAATGATTTAAACAGAAAAAATGAAGAGTTTTTTATTTAATTAAAAAATATAATTTATATATAAAAAATTTAATTTGATACCTTAAAAGTTTTGTTACTTCCGCCACCGGTTCTAAGGCCGTCTAACGCCACATAGAGAGTGCCTGAAGGTGACAAACCTGATGCTCTCTGAATGAACTTTCACCAAGCGATACTATTCTTGCCCAATGTTCTTCTATGTTCACCCAATAGTGTTTAGTTGTAGTCCAATGCTCAACCCCTTAAATTCTCTGGAATCCATTTTTAAGGTGTAGTTCAACAATTTTATGGGACACACACTACTAAGATTATAAAATTTTGAGTAAAATCTCAATTTAACTACAATTATTCTAACGATTATAGTAACCACAATTATATTTTTATAATCATGGTGACACTAATGATAGAAACCATAGAAATATTGATGATGATAATAAAAAAAATTGTGATAGTGATAACGACGTATACTTAAGGATAAAATAATGATTTATAATAAATAAAAATATCATAGACTAATTATTTTTTAGATTTTAAATTTTAGAATTAATTTTAAAATTTTGATTTATGTCATATTCGATAAAAAAATATTTATGATTAAATTGTTTAAAAGATGTGTTTAACTTTTCTATATTTTTATTAAAAATATCACATTTTTCATTATTCCCGTGTGACATTATTAGTGAGCGGGAACATATAATAGACGTGTGGTCCTCTTAATAATTTGTTATAAAACACATGGGTTCCGTGGTCCAACGACTTCTACTGATGTCCTAGCATAACTACAAAATGCGGGTTAAGTCACTACACGACAAATACTTCAACTTGCACACTATCTTCTATGCATGCATCGTAATTACATTTCTAATAATTTTTTTTTTTACTTATTCAGAACATGTAAAAACTAGTATAACAAGAAACTATTCCTGGCGTATTTACAAAATAACATAGTCGGGTATTCATAATTATTACTATTTAACAAATTAAAAACAGATATTTACATGTACTACCTTTTTCCTATCCACACTTGTACTCCTTCTTTGGTTTTATAGTATTTGCGTACCATAAATTCTTCTAATCACTTGTTTAAGAATAAAATAAAATAAACAGCTCCGATACACTTTTATACGATTGAAAAATTAAAATTACTTATTGACAACCAATAGTTTTTATAAGATAATACCATCATAATTATAATAAAAATAAACAAAGTAAACTAATGTTGTTTAATCAAGCAGCATAATCAATCATATAAATTTTCATGTTAAATTATTTTTCATCTTTATATTTATTATATATCTTATACACATAGTCATAAATTTATGTTACAACTTTTCAATTATATGTATTGAACATAAAATCATTAGAAATATTTATAATAGGGATGACCTTTCATTGGAGGAAAAATAATTCTTTTAACATCTTCCCCGCTCAAACGTAATATTGATTGTTTAAGTAATGTAATTTATTGTTGGAGCATTTTTACAATGTTTGAGCAAAAATATTCCTAGAACACTGAAGTGATAATAATGTAAAAGAGAAAACATTGACATTGATTTTTCTTCGTTCAAGTGTTCAAATTGTTTGGACATTTGAATTATCAAATTAGGGTTTATTTGGATTTGAAGATAAGTTTTGAATAATAAATTTTGAGAGGAAAATAAGATGAAGATGATGTTATTTGGATTGGATTAAGAAAAAAATGGTGTGATCAAAGTAAATTTAAAATTAAAATTTGTAAAAATTTATGTATGATATAATAATATGATAAACTAAAAAAAGTTTTAACAGATAAAATGAAATGATTATCATTTTATCTTTAAATGATAAATATAATATAAATTTAAATAATAAATAATATTAATTATTTATCAAAGAATCGATTTGACAAAAAGAGAATCAATTCTACTTCTTTCATATTTTTATATAAAATAATAATATTTTAACTATTAAATTTTTACATACATATCCTCGTTCATAACACGCTTTCTCTTCACCACCTCGCTACACCACATTGGATTACGTCTCCCTCGCGTCCACTGTAGCAGTGCCAACATATCAACAACAGGCAACACTAGAACGTCATATATCATATTTGCTTTTGCTTACGTGGCTTTCCTTTCAAATCTTTTCATTTTTGCTTAATTTGCAAATCCCGCTCGCTTTTCCGTTCAAATATGTTGAGAACTTCAGAATCGAAGAAAAAAAATAAACTTATTTGAATAAAAAACCGGTTTACTTAAACTTTGTTGTCTTTCTACAGAATAGTTTATGAAAGAGAACATGAAGAACAACTTATATCATAAACCTAAAGAGGAGTTTGATAATTTTCTTTTTTTAAGAAATGAAATATCATTTTACTTCATATTGTAACTTAAAGAAATTAAAACATTCATTTTTTACTTATTTTAAACCCTTTCTTTTATAATTATAAAAATAATATGATTTTTTTGAATATTAACAATTTGAATTTTTTTAAAAATAGTTAATGATCTAAATATATATGAATTTATTGTATGTTTAGACTTTTATTTATTTATTTATATTCTTACTTTGAATACAAATATATATATGAATTTGTTGTATATTTAGACTTTTATTAATTAATTAATTTTATTTTTACTTCAAATACCATCCCTTGTAATGTTAGAACTCTAGCCGTCATTTGCAATAACTAGACATTAATAATGTCTTTTTTACACGAGGAGTTGAAGGAAAATGTTTACATGATTTCTCCTTTTGGGTTGAATTATATTCAACCTTCATTTGTTCTTTCCAAAATATTTCATTCCTGGACTCTACTTATTGTGACATTAATGAATTTGTGGTGAGACAAGCTTCAATATTTATCTTGACAATTGTCTCAATTTCATCATTCTGCATGATATATTGCACTTAGTCCATTATTTCATAAACGCACAGACATATAAATAATGGACTAATATATGTACACAAAGCTTTTAGTCCATTTCATTTTAATTTTCACGGGTTAAGCCTTAGAAATATATATTACGGAGTCTTTTGACTCTCTCTCTATATATATATATAAACTTTTCAAAACAAAAATTTAATTCAAATATCATATTTTATTATAAGAGAATAAAAAGAAATCAATACAAGGTCAATGTGTTTTTAATTTGAGTCCAGAATTACTTTGAACTTAGAATTTATTATATAATCAATATCATTCTTTACGACGTAAAACTCTCTAACTTTTAAACGATGTAAAAATGTTCAAAAATGTATTCGTCTACACCTACATATAAAAGTTTACTACAAGGATCTTAATAAACCGTTCTTACATTTGCTAATTAACAAATTAACCACTGCCTTTTTTGTTGGCGCTCTGCCCTTTTATTAAGTTTTTTCTTTTTCTTGTATAACTACTATCCCCTTATATTCGATTAAAAAAGGAGTTTGTATGTATATAGATGATTTTTTTTACTCTGATAAAAGGAGAGAATGAATTTCCAGATCTTTTCCTTCCTGCAACCCCATATACTATATTTTTCTATTTTTTATTATTATAATAACATATTTGGAATTTGATTCCAAACTCATTTTGAAAATAAAAAAACCGAGATTTTTTTATGTCAAAAGGAAATGATATTTGACCGATTACTACTAAAATTTTTTATGAAGTGACGTATGCCGTCATCTAATTTGAATATAAAATTTATTATTCCGCACGTGATATGAAGTCCGCTATATAGGTATGAAGTTAGGTGGTCTTAAAACGCAATTCATGTCATGTTTTTGTCTAATCTTAAAATAAGACATGATTAAAATTTTAAATAAAATAATTAATAATATTTAGTTGTGCTTTGGTATATAAACTAATCATCACTAGAAGTAATAAAATAACATTAAATGGATATTTTGCTCGGTAATAGTAATAAAGACAAACATGTATTACTGATTCCATCATTCTTGGGTTAACGAAGATGGGTTTGGTTGTTGATAAATGAGGGACCACTAATAATTCAATAATTTACATCATGCAAAATGTGCATCTTTGAAACTGTTATGAATTTATGATGTATCTATAAATTGCCCATTCCATTGAGGACCCTGCAAGACCACACCTTCCCAAGCACCACCAAGTGCCTCTCTAATTGTGTGCCATTTTTTCTCTCCTCACCACATAACAAAACATTTCTTTCCACTTTCCACATTTTACAAATCTACCAACTTATAACATGTCTTCCTTTGTTCTTGGAACTAGTTTCCTTCCTTTCTTACATTCTCATGATAAACACTGCGGCTCCCCAAGTATTTCAAACATCACCACCAAAATCTCAGTCGCCATTCCACAAAGAGTATGGTTAACATATTAGCATCATTAAATTTCAAAAGGTGAACAAGTAGTGGAGTCTAGGGTGGTAATACTAACTGTTATTTCATTCTCATTTTCAGATAAACCAAGTGATAGCTGCTGGAGGAGACAATGTTTGTGAGGAGGTGGACAACACAGTGGTGAAGAAAAGCTATGAACCAAACCAACCGTTGCGGAGATCTCTGAATTTCTCGGGAGAGAAGCCATCCACGCCAGTACTGGACACCGTTAATTATCCAATCCACATGAAAAATCTATCCATTCAGGTACCTACACAGTTATATGAAAATAGGTTATTGCAATGTCATCCAATGCTTAAATAATGAAACTATTTGCTCTAGCATGCAAATTTTAATATCGTTTCGATTTCTCTTGATATTTGTAATTGAGTACAATAATTGTAGCATTATTGTATGATAATCAGGAACTTGAAGAGCTGGCTGATGAACTCCGGGAAGAGATTGTTTACACAGTGTCGAAGACCGGAGGGCATTTAAGTTCAAGCTTAGGTGTGGCAGATTTAACTGTGGCACTTCATCATGTATTCAACACTCCCCAAGACAAGATCATTTGGGACGTTGGTCATCAGGTGGGTACCCAAAAGTACTAAATATACGAATATGGAGGACCATTAAATAATTGTTATTTATGATATATCATAGTTTTCATGTGTCTAACCAGTGACCAATTTGGATGATTGGCAGACCTATGCTCATAAGATTTTAACGGGAAGAAGATCCAAAATGCACACAATTAGACAGACTGGTGGGCTTGCAGGATTTCCCAAGAGGGATGAGAGTGTCCATGATGCCTTTGGTGTTGGTCATAGTTCCACTAGCATTTCAGCTGGCTTAGGTAACAAACAATATGTAACACTTTTCTTCGGCATAATTGACTATTAAGACACTTATTAGGTCGTGCGTGTATAATTTTAAATATGTGTTACAAGATCTACAATTTATTTAAACATGAGTAATCATAAGAAATATTCTGCGAAAGCGATGTCACGCAAGAATTATTGCCTGCGTATGAGTGCGACATCCATGAAGTTGATGTGTATTGTCTTTATTATAGTAGGCCATATTTATTTGTGGCCACTAAAAGTGATGAACTTTTCATTTTTTTTTAATGATGAATTTTCACGTGAGTTTCAGGGATGGCAGTGGCTAGAGACTTGAATGGAAGGGATAACCATGTGATTTCAGTGATTGGTGACGGAGCCATGACAGGAGGACAAGCTTACGAGGCAATGAACAATGCTGGCTTTCTTGATACCAATCTTATTATAATCTTAAATGAAAACGAACAAGTTTCCCTTCCCACTGCCACCGTTGATGGCCCAGCTCCACCAGTTGGAGCTCTTAGTAAGGCTCTCGCGAGGCTACACACCAGTTCTAAGTTCCATCAACTACGTGAAGTCGCAAAGGTATTGAACTATCAAACATGTTTTAACCACGGACGATAATAATTATGTTAAAAAATTATTGTAAGCAAGATAAAAATCAGGCATAAAATTATACTTGTACTGGGACTGATATTTAGTGAGAATTGAACAGAGCACGAAGCAAATTGAAAGCGAAGCACGTGAATTTGCATCTCAATTGGATACCTATGTTAGAGGGATGGTAGGTGGAGCTAGTGCTTGTTTATTTGAAGAGCTTGGGCTCTTCTACATTGGTCCAGTAGATGGGCATGACATGGAAGACCTTGTACACATCCTTAAAAGTGTGAAGGGCATGCCAACACTTGGACCTGTTCTCATTCATGTAATCACCGAGAAAGGAAAAGGTTATCATCCAGCTGAAGTTGCTGCTGACAAGATGCACGGTAATTAAGTGACTAAGTATCTATATTCTATCCTTTCGCAATGAAGAACTAATTGTACTTCATTGCGTCGTCCATAGCTTTTACACGATGTAATTGGCGTGATGTGTTTTACTATTTATTTCTGTAGGTGTTGTGAAATTTGATCCTAAATCAGGGAAGCAGTTGAAATCCAAAACTAGCACCCTGTCTTACACACAGTATTTTGCTGAGTCCTTAATAGCAGAAGCTGAAGTTGATGAGAAAATTGTTGCCATCCATGCTGCAATGGGAGGGGGTACCGGCCTTAACCTGTTTCAAAAGCGCTTTCCAGAGAGATGTTTCGATGTTGGGATCGCAGAACAACACGCTGTAACCTTTGCTGCTGGCTTAGCCGCTGAGGGCTGTAAACCCTTTTGCGCAATTTACTCTTCCTTCCTGCAAAGAGGTTATGATCAGGTCAGGACTCATGAAACTTCTTACAACTGATCCAAGCTATCTTTTTTTCTTTCTTTAAATTGTTTGCATGGTTGAAATTATTAGTGGAATCAACCCTTTGACAGTTTGGCCTTGTGGTGTTCGATGTGGTCCATGCAGGTAGCACATGATGTGGACCTACAAAAGCTTCCTGTTAGATTTGCGTTGGACAGAGCTGGGTTAGTTGGTGCTGATGGTCCAACTCATTGTGGAGCATTTGACACAACATTCATGGCTTGTTTGCCAAACATGGTGGTCATGGCTCCGTCAGACGAGACTGAACTCATGCACATGATAGCCACTGCTGCGGCCATAGATGATAGACCCAGTTGCTTTAGGTACCCAAGAGGGAATGGTGTAGGTTCCATTCTTCCACCCAACAACAAGGGCACACCACTGGAGGTGCTTATTTCAACTAGTCCTTCTAAATCTCATAAATTTTCTTGTTTTTTCTCTCTAGATTGCTTGTTTTTTTCTAATTGAGAAATGAAATGCAGGTGGGTAAAGGAAGGGTGTTAAAGGAGGGAAGTAGAGTGGCTCTTGTTGGTTATGGAACAATGGTACAGAGTTGCATGGAAGCGGCTAAGGTTCTTGAAGCTCATGGCATCTCAACAACTGTGGTTGATGCACGATTTTGTAAGCCTCTGGATGGAGATTTGATGAGGCAACTGGGTAGAGAGCATGAGATTCTTATCACAGTGGAAGAGGGATCTGTGGGAGGATTTGGTTCTCATGTTTCTCATTTTCTGGGATTAAATGGTCTTCTTGATGGTAATCTCAAGGTGAGGCTTTTTTTCTGTCCTTCTTTTGTATGTAAATTAGATTGTGTATGGTGTATTAATTAAGCAATGGGTTTTTGATATGATACAGTGGCGAGCGATGACGTTGCCTGATATGTATATAAACCATGGATCTCAGAAAGATCAAATTGCAATGGCAGGGCTGAGTTCAAACCACATTGCAGCAACTGCTTTGTCATTAACCAATGTGAATTGGGATAGTCGTTTGCTTCTCAGCCTACAGATATGAATCTTAACACAACTTGTGGGCTGAGTCCCCTAAATACATGTACATTAGTAGCTATCATATCGCCAACAGTATCACAATAAAGTGATAATAATGGTTGGTGTAAACAAACAAGAGATACAGGATATATTTTGTACAATTTTGAAAGTGTCAAAGTAATTATGAGATGATTTCTAATTGAGATTTCTAAATTTTAAAAGTTTAACGCGTACATAAAATTAATTTCAATTTTCAGATATAATAATTTAATAGGTAAAATTTAATATATGTACATAATTTCATACTTAGATAAATAAAATGGTATATATATATATATATATATATATATATATATATATATATATATATATATAAAATCCACCGTGTTAGTTAGATCCATGCAATAGTAATTTAATACTATCTAGTTTTAAAAGTCTTGTCTCAATTTCAGAGTTACTAGCTCCATCTACACTTACTGTTGTCACTATAATCCTACGATCATCGTATAGAAAAGAAAACAAACAACACACCAACAAAAAATAACAGGGTAAGTTAATGCATTTAAAGAAAAGTAATGAAAAGTTAATTCACAAATGAAGAATGAATATAAAATTTGTAGGAGCGTCATTTATGAAATCAACCATTTTTTCCATATATTTTCATATATTTACTTGTCAATTACTCATTCAGTGGACATTATCTTTAGTCTAACATAAAAATTCACAGAGTTCACATTCAGTAAACATATACTATCCAACGTTAAACCACACTACTTTATCCAAACATCTTAAAAAAATTAACCTCAAACAATTCACATTCATCAAATCATATACTAGGTGTTAGTACACGTGACTCAGCCTAATGAGTCAAACAACTATTAGCCCAATACTACTCAAACAACAAAAATAATTTTAGATTCTGTTCTCGAAAGCCTAGTGCATTGAATGGACTTGTGAAACTTTGCACGCACCTCTGAAGCTTGCTACAAAATCCTCCAATTAATGTTGCATCACTCATGACCAATGTTCCTAAACCAAGTCATGACAGAGTTAACTCCACTAACTTCTTAAGTATGATCATTTTTCGTATCATACTGTCTACCATGTGCAACCTCCTTCGACTTACACCACCTAGATATTACACCTTATGTGAGTGTGATACTAGTTAAGTTAGGATAGTCTCACCCTAAATATCCCCTTTCAATACACTTTGACATATTAAACAATAGTATTTTTCCTTGACAATAGTCACTGAACACCAAACCTTTCATTCTAAGCTAAACAAAACATAATCAATTTAAACAAATAAAAATTAAAGTTTTTTTTTTATCAGAATATCATACTCAACTTATCAACTATATTCCTTACAAGAATATCAATCTCTCAAATTTACTCCTTTCGACCATTTCAACATCACCTTTCTATAACAATTGGTCATAACTAAACACAATAACCTATAATAGCTCAACATTTGAGTTTGTATTATCTCAATGTCTCTCATTCTATAACAAACAAAAAAAAATCATACATTTATTCCTTTTACTAACAATAATTTTCTTAAAGATATATAGTCCCAGATTTTTGTTAAAATTGCAGTCCACCGACATTATCACCACTATATACTGTAACACAAATTCAGTACTCATCAAAGAAATTCCTAATCATTATTAATATATAATTTATTATCAATAAAATACACACCCATCTCTAAACATAACACAGATCACCAAAAACTTCACAATTTTACTCGATCAAACTTCACCAAATTATTTATAATTTTGTAGTTTTCAATTATAATTCTAAAGTAATTTTAAATTTTCAGCTTCAATTAACTTAATGTAGATTCTTAAAACAGGCCACTCCCTACACACTACACACACTACACACACTACACAACTTTTCCTTTTTGAATCTCTCTATTTCAAACAACGATTAGAACTTGATTCTAAAATTGCAAATATATAGAATATCATCTTGAAAACAAAAAACATAATCTAAGTGAAATAATTCTATATGAAAAAAGGGAAAACATATTGTTTAAAAAAAAAGTATAAATTGAACTTACTTTATTTCAAAATTCAACTAACTGGTTCAGTCTAATCCTTAACCCTTTAACTGTTCAGTGATGCTATCAACTTTTTAAATGGATGAACATAAAGAAAAAATTGAGGGCAGTAAATTGAGGAAGGAGAATTTGGTTGAGAATATGACTTCAAAGGAAAAAAAAAAAAAAAAAAAAAGGGAGGTGCAACTCCTTTTGTTCACTTTCTCTTCGTCTCTCTTTTAAAAATTATAAAGCTATTTTTTTTATCATATTTTTTTTTCATTGTATTTTCTCTCTTATTTATTAGCCATATTAGATATATTATAACTATTATTTTTAAACCGTATGTTGATCCAATTTAAAACTATTTGAATTAAAAGTTGAACTGATACATAAAAATCCACCAACTTCAGGTGTAGCTTAATCTATTTTATTAACAAAATAACTAATCATATATTAGGGTACCATGCATTTCTTTACACCAATTTTACTATGTGATTTTTCCCCACTCTGATTCTTTTTTATATTTTGCCAGTAATTGTTAATCTGCACTAGGCATATGGCAACGGATAAGTGTGGGTAGTAATTGTCCATTACCCCTCATTGGAGATGGCAATGGCTACAGATATATTCATTTTTTAAAAATGATTAATATTCCTTAAATTTCATTTCATATCTCGTTGTTCTTTATAATTTTTTAAGTATAATTAATATGCAGATGCAAGATATATGAGATAGATCTCACAAGTCCACCTTGTAATTGGCTAATAAAATAACTTATAATTAATAGGTATATATAAGCCTTCAAAACTATTATTTACACTAATCTTTTTGCTCATTGCATTTTAATTTTTTTAACAACAACTCTCAATTATTTTCAGTTTAGTATCATTAAAAGAAAAAAAATAAAAAACTAATTTGTGCGAAAGGTATTTTCTTAAATAAATAAAACACTGGTAAGCGGAGTGAAGGGGAAAAAATGAGGTGAAATAGCAGCCCGTGACTTTAATATCGAATCTACGATCAAGGGCCAAAAAATTGAAAACCTGGATTTCTCTTAAAGTACTCTGGGATTTCTTTCACTGGGCCTGCCATCAGTTGTGCCATAACATAAAGGTTATTGTTTTCTGTTACCCCACCATTAATAACTACACCATCACAACATTAGAAAAAAAAAGAAAACTCAAACATTCTCCATTACTGCATCACTCCAACACTGCCGTTGTCACTGTTGCACCACTGCTTGAGAGAAAGAAAAAGAAAGGGATAACGTTGTAGAAGAAGAAAAAAAGGAGACAATGCAGAGAAAAAAAAAACTCATTCCAAAAAGTTTTTTAGACCATATTTCTTATGCTCTGTAAAGCTTTTTCCAGAATATATTTCATGTATGGATATTCCAGAGCACTCATTCTGAAAGGCATTGTCTTTCGGAAAATTTATTTCAGAAATCTCATTCTTAAAAACCTTATTCTGGAATATATTTCATGTTGTCCAAAAATTTTGTTTCAGAAATCTCATTTTGATAATTTTGTTTCGGAAATTTCAGAAAGCTTGTTTCTGAAAGTTTTTAAAATATGTAATTTGAAAATTATTTTATGAAGAGTTAAATGATCATTTTGAAAATTGGAAAGGGTGTGTAAAGAGGTTGTGGAGGTGCAGCAAGTAAAATCCTAAAATAAAACTAAAAGAGGCACAATGAGTGAAAGATTTAGATGGTTAAAACTCAACTACTAATACTAAGTGACCAACTCCAGTCGATAATCAAATTTAATATTAAAAATAATTACTAATTATGTGTGTGTTTTGAAAAGTTATACTTATTTTTCTTAACAGTGTAATATTAACAACACCTGGAAATATACAAAACCCTACCTTTTTTACTATATATTGTCTAAATTTAACTATATATAAATATAATATATGTAATATCTTTAAACCGTGTTATGTGTTACAAATAAACCTTTCTATGGTTAGAGTTAGATTTATTTCCATGGGGTTTATGCAGTCCCAAGAGAGCCTTTATCAGGGACGATATCAAGTATTTTAGTTATTTGGATAGATTCTTCCTTACTGCAAATTAATACAAATATATATATATATATATATATATATATATATATATATATATATATATATATATATATATATATATATTTTTATATATATATATATAAAAATAA
>Ga0214544_1005126_pt1 | contig 25738 bp, 15 predicted proteins | sample CNSS3metaG_FD_160074 | JGI IMG/M metagenome (GOLD analysis project Ga0214544, IMG submission 160074) | Root nodule microbial communities from cowpea collected in UCLA plant growth center, Los Angeles, California, USA - CNSS3 | ecosystem: Host-associated > Plants > Roots > Nodule | place: USA... | reverse complement strand
TTGAAAAAAAATTAATTAAAAAAAAATTTAAAAAAAAAAAAAAAAAACAGAAAAAGAAAAAAAAAACATAAAAAACTACACTAAATCCATGATAAAATTACGTTACACATGTAAAAGATACATAATGTGAATAAAGTAAAACATGAATGATTAATAATAAGTCCATGATTTCCTCTATGAAAATCATTCCATACTTTGAACTCCATATACCTGAAAAAGGCAAAATCCTCATCATTGAAAAGGCCTTTAAAACTAATTTTTTAGAAGTCCTTACTTTGGATGATTTTGTATTAACTTTCTTTTGTCTATTCCTACTAGATTTCCTTGTAGTTTGAACTAGCACATCATCATCATCATCATCATCTTCAGTATTAGAATCTTCCCTCTTATCAAGCATGTTAGCTCATTTAAAAGTCAAATTCAATTCTTGCACAAAGTGAACTTCCTTAGACATAGAAGAATTAGAAATTGCCTTAGTACTAATGTGGTGAATCTAGTTATTGTAAAATGTGGAAACTATTGACAATAAGAGTGACATCCTCCAAAGAAGACATATAAGCCAAGGAATCAGACTCCACTAGCACACCACTATTAGTAGCACGTATATTCTTTACAAAAAAATATCTATGCACAACATTAATATTATCATGATTAACCACTATTGGCTCAGGCTATGACTGAACAGTAGGTTACCACAACATGTTGCATCATAAAAGGCAAGCTCCACCACAGGCTCCACCACAGGCTCTAACACAGGATTCACCACAGGTTCCACCATCGCCTCCACTACAAGTTCCACCTAGACTCCACCATAGGCTTAGCTAGAGAGCCCTTAGTTCCATCATGTGCACCGACCACCTTAGGATGATAATGGTGTTGTACTTTTGTGCCAACTATTTTCTACCCTTGTTATCGTCTACAATTAGATAGATTTTAACCAATCATTTTCAATTTGAAAAATATAGAGGCAATTTCCTATACACATTAATAATAAAAGCAATTTTTGGCCTTTCCACCAAAATTTAATTAAGCAAATCAAATAGCAAATTAACACCAACCAAAACATGTGCAAAGAAACCTCAAGACTTATCCTTGGTATAATCATCTAAAGATAAAGGTGTGCCCATGCCATGTGTTATTGAGAAAATCACTTTCGACTACAGATACTTTATAGGAAGGCCATGAATGCGAACCCAACATTGAGTTTTCGTGAGTTTCATGGAAGTTAGGGCACATTCTTTTGTCTAAGCAAAAACACGTAAAATACTAGGAGATATATTCCAAGTTCCAACAACCAAAAACCCTTTGCATGTCTTCTAAAGAAGAAAAACGAATTCATAGAATCCTTTGCCAAGCGGAATTGCCTTCCATTGACCTAAATTCTTCCAACTCACTACAAGCTTCGCACAAAGGTCCAAGTGTGTAAGTGGTTTATTCTCTTTTGTTAACAAGATACGCCTATGCAAATGACTTTTGCACTCCTTCAGACCAACAAGATAAACTTCTTTAGCAATTTGAAAAAAGATCATATCTCCCTTTATACAAGGAGAAGGTAATTGAAACAAAGGAATACCACACACATTATTAAGGATCTGGGCAAATGTAAGTTGCCTACACATTTGAAGAAGATTTAGTGGAAGATGGATTTTCCTTTTCCTAATCCTATAAGCAACTTTAAGGCATTTGAAAGGTCGAAGAAGAAGTCATACCTATGCAAGAGGCAACCTCCCCTCCCTCCAACCAACCACCCACACACCAACCATCAAATTTCCAAACCAGCACCATGTGAAAATTCCTACGCTATAACGTCAAATTGCTGTAGCAAGAAGCACATGTATGTGAAACTGTGTAACATCGTGGTAGGATATTACTAATTTAATAAAATAAGAAATAAGAATCATAATAATCTCGTTAAAATAAAACATCTTTCCCAAAACGCGAGAAAATTTAAAACTTTATTAAATGCCTCAAAATTCAAAATCCATAATTTCAACTCCAAGTTTACACAATTCCAAAACTGATAATAAATCATTATTTACAAAAGAGTAAAAAAAAATAGTCCATAAAGAAGTTCCCTGCTAGCCCCTCTTTGGCTCTAAGCATCACTTGCTCCACCTGCGACATCATTTGCTTTTGTGTATCAAATTACACAGTCGTCACCAAACACAAGCAAATAGGGTGGGCTAACAGTATAAATAACTCATAATCTACATAAAGAGTACACACACACACGCCCATCGGAGAACCACAATACTTTAATACCAGAAAACATGACCACCATCATGTTCATACACATTCTACATCTCCAGACGATGACCTTAAGATATCCTTTGTTGTCACAAGCCACAACTCGTGGTTCCACCATCTACAAGTCACAACTTGTAGATACACATGCGAGACTAACATGTTACGGACAACCATCCATAACGCCAGGAGGAGTTTCCAATACGAACCACAATTCGTACTCTCGACACAAGATTAACAATATCATTGGCCACAACTCGTAACTGCCTAATCAAGTGGAGACCATCCGTACGAGCCACAACTCGCACCCTCACACCGATTACCAATATCACCAGGCCACAACTCGGGATCGCCACGTGTTTACCCTCCATTTCGAGCCACAACTCAATGGATGTCATTCTGAGCCACAACTCAAAGAATGATCCAGCAAGTCTCCACCCTAAAGCCATCATCCAAATCATTTGAAGGTAACTTAACTCCTTTCGAGGACTACAACCCTCAAACCCCAGCATTCACTTTTTCCATTGTCCACCTCCTGATTCTACACCCTTTTTGATGATATCCTTAAGTTGATACTTGCTGCCACGAGTGGCAAGTCGCCCCTCCGACTACAGGCCAGCACCTGTAGTCCATATGCAGGAATTATCTAGTTACAAAATACAATCTGTAACATTAAATGGAGCTCCCCAATACAAAACACAATCTATATTCATCATGAGACTACCAGCTTCACCGGCTACAACTTAAAGAGCAATCAAGTGAACCATCTGTACTAGCCACCACTAGCACACTCGCAGTGGAATTCCAATACCATCAGACTCCAACCTAGAATAATCACGTGTTTAACCCCTAGTATAAGCTACAACTTGTGAAGGGACCTCAACAAGTCATCGTCTTAAGGCTTTCATCCAAAGTGGTGTAAAATCCTCCAATGCAACCCCGCACTGCGCACGTCACCGCCTGACGCATCTCCAACGTCTCCAGGTGAAACCTGGTTCCAAATCGCTTAGCGAGACACTTGGCACCGCCGGACGCCAGCCCACTGGATTTTGGTACAGGCCCAATTCTACAACACACCGCTTGGCAGGACCACTTACATTGCCAAGCACCAGCTCTCGGGTTTTGCTCCAAAGTTCACTTGTCTTTTCTAGTCATGTAAGAATTTGGAACGTTCATGCAAGAGTTAAGAAGGAAAGTAATTAATATACATAAGTGCAAGTTTTTTTATGCAGGCCAGCCCGCACGGGCCACAAACTATGCTGTTCGGGCTTTAGCGAACCTACGAGTTCAATGTCTCGACCCACCGGACCAGACCCTTATTGCTACCTTGATATATATATATATATATATATATATATATATATATATATATATATATATATATATATATATATATATATATATAGTTTTTGACCCGTGCAATGCACGAGATTATTTTTATTATTGATTATAAATTACACATTTGTAAGAAAAAGTTTAGATTAATATTTTATTATTAATTTAATAATTTTAAAAATTTAATGAAGTATAAATTAATATATAAAATGTTAAACTTAGATAAATGTAATTAGAGTTAGCAACGCAGAAGAATGAGAATGCTATCTGAATGATTCGATTGAACATAAAAGTTTTTGATAAAGTTATTAGTATAATGTTTTATGTTCAACATATTGCAGAAATCATATTGTTTACATAATAATAATTAAAAATTTCATTCCAATAAAATGATTTATTCCTTTAAATCAAATATTTTGTTTCATCAATATGTTATATTCTGAAGCACACGTAATTTTTGTTCACAATTGAAGCCATATTCATGAAGCATCAAAGAAAATATGTCATATAACCAAGTTCAATAACCATAACTGATGAAGTACACCATCTTCAACAACAACATTACAGAATTAGGCTTAATATAATCACAACAACAACCATTAACAAACACTTCAATATTTGGTTCGATGAAATCATTGTTTGCTTGAAAGACAACAATATCACCTTCTTTTAAGTCATTTTCAGAACAAAATAGCCTCCAACCTTGACCTATCTTTGTTGAACTTCTATGTTTCTTCGATATTAGGATTTTGCAATTGACTATAGTTTTAGGCCCTATAAGAAACACATATTCTATATTCTCCTCTTGAATGAAGTTGGCAAACTTTGATGGCAAGTTCTGCATGATTCATAAGGTTATTGTTAGTACATTCAGATTTTTCATTTAATTATATGTAAATTGATATTAAATTATACTTGTAAGGATAAAAGAAATCAAAAGGCATATACCAAGTGACTTGCTTTGCTTTGATACTGTCAATTTTACTGAAAATATAGATCTTATGTCTTGATGACTGATACAACACATAAATGTTGTCAAACTCCTTGGTGTACAACCACCTTTAAAAACGGTTAGGTGAAATAAAGAATTTCCCAAATACTAAAACTGGATGTGAGAGTAACTTTGGATGTCATACAAATCTCTCATATTACTCCAACCTTCAATGATTCTTGGGTTATCTGAATCCATGTTATAGGTAACTGTCGTGCTCTTACCATTTACATCTACTAAGTGCCACTGTGGACCTAATTTGTGTGCATAACCAACAACAAAGTGTCGATCAATAAATCCAAATACTATGTTGTCAAACTCCTTGGTGTACAACCACCTTTAAAAACAGTTAGGTGAAATAAAGAATTTCCCAAATACTAAAACTGGATGTGAGAGTCACTTTGGATGTCATACAAATCTCTCATATTACTCCAACCTTCAATGATTCTTGGGTTATCTGAATCCATGTTATAGGTAACTGTCGTGCTCTTACCATTTACATCTACTAAGTGCCACTGTGGACCTAATTTGTGTGCATAACCAACAACAAAGTGTCGATCAATAAATCCAAATACTATGTTGTCAAACTCCTTGGTGTACAACCACCTTTAAAAACAGTTAGGTGAAATAAAGAATTTCCCAAATACTAAAACTGGATGTGAGAGTCACTTTGGATGTCATACAAATCTCTCATATTACTCCAACCTTCAATGATTCTTGGGTTATCTGAATCCATGTTATAGGTAACTGTCGTGCTCTTACCATTTACATCTACTAAGTGCCACTGTGGACCTAATTTATGTGCATAACCAACAACAAAGTGTCGATCAATAAATCCAAATGGCTACAAATTAATAAAAACGGTAAATTATTTTCCAACAATAAATAAAAACATGAACAATTTTTTCTCTGCAACGAAATGAAAACATAAACACAAACATATATAAGTTATCAACTAACTTATATATCGCTTATTTTAAAATTATAAAATTATAAGTACAAAATATTATTCTTCAAAATATAATTAATGGTTAGAAAACAATGATATTAAAAATTTAAAAGTAATACAAAAAATAAAAATAAAGTTGTATGTATTTATTACAAATAAAATAAGAACAATTTTTAAATCTTTAGAATAGTTGCAATGAAAAGAAATTTCAGTACTATATTAACCTACAAAATATTTAAAAATTAATAATAAAAAAATAAAACACAAAACAAGAAAAAACAAATAAATAATTAAATAATGAAAAGAAGTCTATATTATATATATTATGTATTTGTAAAAAATATTAAACAAACGTTTATACAATTAAAATAAAAAGGAATAATTCTTTAAAGTTCACCCGATTAAAATAGAAACCAAAATTGATTGTATAAATGGAAATGAATGTGTGTGTCTGTTTTGGTTCAATAATTTTGTATCTAAAAAAATTAACCAAATGAAAAAAACAAATGAAAAATATATAACAATCAGAAAATTAAAATCAAATGACAGTACGCTTCAACTCTTCCCATCTCCGCCTTCCACCGAAAGATCAAGCACTAGAAAATGACTTTAGAGTAGTGGTGATTTTTATAAAAATGGGTTAAATATTTTTTTTTGTCATTCAACTTTTAGTGAAAATTGGAGTTAGTCCCTCCTAGAAACTTTGAATTAATTTAGTCCCTCAAGTCTCTAAATGCGTGTATTTAGTCATTTTAACCAAATTTTATTAAATTTATTTGACGTTTCAAACACATTTCATTATAGTATTTTATTTTGTTTATACTGTTTGACACATTTTCGCTTTAGTGTTAGCTAAAAAATGCATTTGAAACGTCAAATAAACTTCAAAAAATTTGGTTTAAAAGACTAAATCTACGCATTTCAATAGATGAGGGATTAAACTGGTTCAAGGTTTCCAAGAATGACTAATTTCAATTTTCAATAAAAGTTGAAGGACCAATAACATATTTAACCCTTATAAAAATAGTACGCTACAATATTTTAAATAATAAAAGGTAGGTTAATTTATATAAATGTTTTAATAAGGAAAGTTCATTTTTATAAAATTCTCTTTAAAAATCCTCTCTCTAAATTCTCTATGCATGCTCTATTCGTTTCTGATTTCAATCCTCATATAATTGAAGATCAGAGACCATAGGATAGATCCTTGCAAGAAATTTTACATTTCTAACCGATCAAAGAGTTTAACAAAATAAGTTTTCATTTGTGCTCTTTTAAGTATTCTCTAGTCTTCGGTTTCATGTGGGGTTTAGAATCGTACATGTGACTTAAGGTTACTGTTAAAATGCCTTTTAGTTGCATAAGGGCAACAAAATCCAAAATTTCCCCCTAATGTAATTAAGAAGATGACGGAATCAATCGAAAGAAATGATCCGTGTTAAAAACAATGCAATGGGGAAATTAAAAGAGATATATAAAATGAAACTGTAAAACTTGACTAAATGCATGACATGTAAAAATGCAACTACGTGAAATTAATGCAAAATGATTATTCGTTAGAAAGGTGTTTGATGCAAGTTCAAAGAAACTAAAATGCAAAACTCTAAGATGTAGTGCATGTAACAGGTCTAATACACCATAAGAATGAGTGATATGCAATTATGATGCAATGGCATTGGACAATTCTGAATTGATGGAAAAACGATATGCAATGTTCTCAAACCATGCACATGCACTTAAAACTCAAAATCACAAGTCAAACCTAGGATTAGCAACACTAAGATGCAACATTTCTAATACTAAACCAGATTTTGTGAATCATGACAGTAGTGTATCAATTTGATCAAATGGCAATTGATGTAGTTGAATGGAATATGCAAGCTAAAAATGAATGTTAAGCACAAATGCGTGAAATGCCTCTAAAACTAGCCCAACTTAAGTGTGAGTGAAAAGGACTTAATCTATGAAATTATCTTTGATGCATAAAATTGAGTGGACTACGGTGCAAATGCAAGATGAACTAATCCTAGAATTACCTAACCAATGTAGCAAATGAAAAGATTAAAAAAACCTTAAATGGGTTCTAATTATCATGTTAAAACTAGAAATTATAAATTAATGCAGTATTGAACCTAAATTTACAGTCTAGAACTATAATGTAGATACTAGAAACCTCTATGCATCATGAAAGACACTAGTTGAAACCTGATCAATTCAGAAAATGTTCAGACTTAGAATCGTCAATTGGGTGTCCACTAATATGCATAAAACTGAAAAATTAAAATGCATGCAGGCAAGAAATTTAAAATCAGAATATATACTACAGATGCAGAATCAATGTACTGTAAAGATGATCCTATAGACTATTGAATATGGACAAGCTTTCAAAGAAATCAAATTCACAAAGAACTATCCTGTCCCAAATATAGGCAAATGGTAAGAACAACATTCAAAATAACATGTTTAGAAATAAGAAAAATAAAAACGGTGACAGTAAAATGAAAAATCAAAACAACATAGCAAAACTTAAAACTAATCACTTGATTTATTTAGCTAGTTGAATTACAACCTGCTTCAAAAAGACATTTTGGAAACAAATAGGCCCACTTTGGGGTCCTGTGGGTTTATGATTAGAGTTAGAGACCAAGAAAAATGCAGATTCTACATCTAATTTCCCAAACAAATGAAGTTCTCAATTCTAAATTATGTGTGGCTTAAAAAAGTGAACATAGCATGGCAACTATAAACCAAGAAACAAGAGCTAATAATTAGAACATACAGTAAGATTTGAAAGAAACATCATCTACTTTAATCCTTAATTGAACTTAAAGAAGACAAAAACTTTGTAAACGAATTTTAAGGATACGTAAATGTATAACCCTGTCAAGAGATCTAACGCAGTGGAAGAATTAAAAGGAACTTTAGGAACAGCAAATTGAAACTTGCAAGAATCTTAAAGAAATATTGAAATTAAAAGTACAATTCATCTTGGGTTGCATTTCCTCTGCATCTCTTTCGGTTCAGTTCCATTTACATTTATTTGGTGGCCGAATTTCTGAGTTAATCGATTGTAATTTTTTCATGTAAATCTTGAACTGACTACTATGGAGGGGCTTCTACATCTCTCAATCTTACACAGGTAACTTGTTAGATTAGTAATACAAATTTCTTCATTTTTCACACTAAAATCCACTTTCTGTTGTTTAGTAAATTATTTATGTCAGATGACAAGACACCAGAGGACTTAGACTCGGAAGCGCCGTGCTCGGAAGTTCTTCATTTATGTTCAATATTATGACCAGAATAATCCCAAATCTCATGAATGACTAGATTTGAATCAAACTACAGCAAGGCAATTGATATTGTATGTATTTGATTCCTTTATTTTCCTCTGTATCACTCAATTTTATTGGTATCTCCAGCTATTTATTGGTATAAACATATTGTACATTGTTTTGTTTTGAAAATCTACATGTATGAGGAATTATATTTGTACATGAATGTAAATGTATATTAGTATACATGTAGGTATGAATAACTATATTTATTCTAGTCACATGACTATGACTTAAACTCAGTGCAGGTGCAGAATTTTGGTATATTTTTATTCTTGAAGGCATTTTCTTTTCCATAATTGTTTTGGGATCTATGTGGCATGTGTAGGTTCTTTTTTCCCCTTGCTTTCCATGTTAAATATATTTTTCTCTTCTGTTTCAGGGAAAAGTAGGATGTTGGACTCGTGCATATAATTTAAAAGTGCCACCACCACCCTTTGCCTCTCCAACCTCCTCATTAAGATAGCTACCTATGCCTCGTGGTGTCAATATGATTATATGGAGTTTGGACAATAGCTTTGTGCTTGCAACTATTATTATGGATAATTTACTTTATAACCAGCAAATTATACATTTTTTTGTATATTTAAGTATATTAAATTGGTAGCACCTTGTATACAAATCATGGTCAAGGTGGGATATAGAATTTTACTTTTTATTATTATCCTTTGATTATCTTTCTGAATATAGAATTTTTATGCCTTCAAGTACACTATATTGTTAGACTCATTACATTTGATATATGTTTGCTTTTTAAATTTATAGACTACATTTACTGACGGTGACAACTGTCATTAACTTTTTAAAAATTTTAGATTTATTGACGGTTCCAACTGTCACCAAGTTTTTAACATTTTTAGATTTACAGGTGGTTGTAACCACCACCAAATTTTTTTAAGTTTGTAGATTTATTGGCAGTTATAATCGTCGCCAAATTTTTTAAATTCGTGGGTTTGTTAGTGATTATAATCGCCACTAAATAACATATTAAACTAACGCTAAAATCTAAAATTTTAGTAATGCCACAACTATATTTTGCACTATGTGCATCACATCCCAATGTCAATTGAGAAGAAAGGGAGCACGAGAGCATACTTACGTGCCAGAAAACTTGATTCCAAAACGAAGATATAAAAACATTGGATTACACAATACCTAACCTTCAAGAAGAAGAAGAACTTAACCTTCAAAAAGAAGAACTGGAAAATTTTTCTTGCACGAAAGCATATGAAAATAAACCTTTAAACAAAATAGTGAAATGATAAAAATTGTACCTTTTGAAAATGAAACCTTTTGAAACTGATATTTATCCTTTTTGCCTGAAAACATCATGTTGATCTTCAAGAACTATTTGGTGTTCTCTTCAATAGCTTCTAGAAATTTTAGAAGAATAAATCAAAGAAGAAGAAGAAAATGAACAAAAGTTTAAACTTTAACATAAGAAGCAAAACATAAGCACATACAATAGAATACTTTACAAAAAAAAACTTTACTAAAAATTAAATTACAAAAATACAAGTAGAACAACATCATAATCTTCTTCTTTACGAAAACACACACTAATATGAAGTTGGGTTAAAGAACACTTAACCTTGAAGATGATATTTATCGAATAAGAAGCATAGGAAAATACTTTGATGAATGAAAACTATGGATACGAAAACAAAGTTGGGTTAAAAAAATGAGTACATACAACCTTTGATGAATAACAACTGAACAATTGAGAACAAAAGGTAGAATAGCCTATTTTGAAGAAGATGAATAGAGTTTGATTTTTTAAAACAACTTTATACAAAAATTAGAATCATAGTATATCCTCGTATAAAAAAAATGAACCTTTGAACAAGTAAGTTACCTTTTGATCCATAAGAATCATCTCCATATGTCATTTTGATCCAGAAAAATCCTTGTTTCCCATAATCGAGAGATCGATAATTCTGATTGCTAGTTTCAATGTTTCTCTATTTCTATCAATATCTTTGATCATATCAAGTTTCCTAACCATCTGCAAAAGCAAAATATAGACATGAGATCCATTATATAACTAATAAAAGAACAAACTTTTAACAAAAAAAAAACATCAAAGGTTGAAGCTTCAATATATAACAAAAAAAAATCAAGAAAGGTTAAAGCTTCAAAGTTAAAACATTGGAGCCTTACAACTTCAAAATAACAATCTACAAAAGAAAAACAAAGTAACCACAAATATAAGGTTGAAGCTTTCAACCAAAAAAATATAAAGAAACGTTTAAGCTTCAACATTGAACCAAACAAAAAATCAAGAAAGGTAAGAAAAATACTATGATAAAATGAAGGAACTAACTTTAAACCAACAAAATATAAGAAATCTTGCAACTTCAAGAAAACAATATACAAAGAAGATCAAAGCAACAAAAAACGTAAGGTTGAAGCTTTCAACCAAACAAAATCAAAAAAGGTTTAAGCTTTAAAGTAGGTTGAAGAAAAAAAATTCAACCAAACAATATCAAAGCATCTACAAAAGGAACCTTTCAACCAAACTATGAAAAAAGGAATGAACTAACTTTCAAGTAAGAAGGAAGAAGATGAATATGAACGTAGGAGGTGGAAAGCTTGGAAGATTGAAGGAAGAAGATGAATATGGAAGAAGGAGGTGCAAAGAATGATGAAGTGAGTATATGGAGTATAAAAAGAAGTTGACATGTGTCAGTTGGAGAAGTGATGTACGAAATTATGTAGAATGACCAAAAAACCACAAAAATGGACATTTGTCAAGAAAATAAGTTGGGGTAAATAAGTAATTTCATTAAGCTTAAGTTTTCCTAATTATATAGTAGATAAAAGGGTCAAAGTCTTGAGTTGACCAAAGGTATGTCTGCATAATCAAAAGATTGAAACAAGGGTTAAAGTGTAAAAATAAAAAAGTAGAAGCTTATCTAAGCAAAAATACAACTAGCTCTATATTTTTGTTTTGTTTTTCAAAAGAGAAAGAAAATTATTATTTATAGACACAAATATTATTTAAAAACTAGATTTTAACAACAATTTTTTGTAAAACTCTAATATTACATCTAAGACTAGAATATATGCTAATCCTACAAAATTACAAATTAATGAAATTTAAGAAGAGAATTTTAAAGAAGAAAAAGAAAGAAAATTGTGTGTTAACAATGATTCTTGATGAATCTTTGTTGTTATCTAATCATAAGGTTAGTTTAAAATTCTAATCGGGGTTTTGATTGGTTGTTTAGGTGATCTTGATGAAGGACGCTAATTTTAGCTATTGCATTGTCTGATTTCCAATTGATTGATTATTGTGTGTTGAATTTGTACTGGTAAGACAAATTTGTTTGTTTGTTGGTTGGTATTTGTTGGTTAAATGGGGCATAAAGATTCAAATGCAAAATTATGTGTATATGTGAGAAAATTGGGATTTTATGCATGTTTTTGTTTGATATAGAATGAGTAGTGAACTTGTGAACTAGATAATTATTGACTAGAATGGCATGTATTAATATGGTTTTCGAAATGTTTATGATATGTGTAAAGAATAAAATGCTTTACTAGTATGGCTGACATGGGTAAATTGTAGGTTTTTGTTATCTACAGACTAGTTTAGCTTTGGTAATCGATTACAACCCTTTTGATAATCAATTACTAGTTCAAAATTATTAAATTTTGAACAACATGAAGGAAAATTTTGGGATTTTTTATTTGAGGTTTGTAGCTAGAAAAGTATGTATTTTGGGAATGATAAATGTGGGTGATATGAAGTGTAAAGCATGTCAATGTGATGAAATAATTTTATATATATTTTATGGATATGTGTTATGAATATATGAATGAGGAGGTTATATCATATGAAATGGTTTCAGAGGAGTGTAATGAAATGTTTCATGGAGGTTAGTTCAATAGAAAGGAATGGGATATATTGTTTTGTATGTTATGTTTTGGTTAAATGGCCATATCTTTCCTAAGGAGGAAGGTTATGGTTGTAAGTATTGAAATGGGTGAAATGATAAAAAGGGGGTTGAATTGGCTAATTAAAAACTAAGGTAACTTTTAAAAGCTTAAAATAGTTTTAACTTGAATCAAATCAATCACGAAATGAGGATGCAAAAGTTACTGAACTACATACTTTCAACTGATAAAAATCAGAGACAATCGATTGATTTCACTAAAATGATACAATATTGTGCGAATCAACATATTAAATCACCAAAATAGTCGATTGAAAAACTGTAGAAATGCGAATTTGTGATTTAAACCAGAAAAAACATGAAAGATCAAATAAGATTGATTCAAATGAGTTATACAAACATGAGCAAAACTTTAGATCATGTAGGAACACACAAGAATATCCAAAAGATGGTTCAATTCAAATTTCTTTAAACTTTAAAGTGCTAAACAAGTGAGAAGAGTTAGAGACAAGCATAATGCTTTATACTGGTTCACTAAAATCTGAGCTACATCCAATTTGTCAAGGCAACCCGAGCCTGACTTTGCACTATTTCAAAAGATTTGCAAAGTTTCCAAGATTACACTTTCAAAATATGCAAAACTATAGCCAATGACTCTTGAATCATACAAGAATCAACACTACCACAACAAAACTACCTTTGCAGACCTGGAAAACCACAAGGCACAACCCAAAAGCTTGAGAAAGATCAAACATGAGTGGTGACACAACCTAGCCTACCAAACCTCTTCCTCCAAGCTTCAAAAACCAAGCCAAAAGCTCCAAGAATGATTCGAGATCAATCTTCAACAGCTGCACGTCTGTATGATCATGAAAGAGAGAGTATTTCACTGATTCCAGAAAGTTTTTGCGCTAAAAATGGTAGTTCTTCCTCTCTTTCAACAAAAGCATAATTTACAGTCAAATTGTTACGAAATTCAATAGGTTGATTTTTAAATTAATCGATTGATTTCACTTAAGTTAAGTGAAATGAGTGGATTCCAAAATAAATCAATTGTTTGAATTTGTAATAATTAAAACTACTACATCAAACCTTTTCATTTGTTAAAAAGTCATTCAATAGATTAAAAGACACCATTTAACCTGTTGAAAAACATTTCAACAGATTAAAAGACGCAACCAAGACCTTATACATATATACAATGCTAAATGGTCTACAATTTGAACTCCAATCTTCAAGCTTGTTTTCTTCACGACTAAACCAGATAGAGAGCACGCACACAAGGCTTGATCAACACATGAAACATCAAATCTTCACATATTCACCAATTTAAGCATGGTTGCAACATGTTCCAAAGCAATGGCTTCATGTATCTTCATCAAATCTTATAGCACCAAATCATCAAGGCTATTTGTGTTAATAATGGTAAGTTAGTTAATGGTATGCATTGACTATGTTATCCTTATACTCTACTAAACTCACAGACTTATGTAGAGGATAGGGTCTAGGTGGTGAAAAGTGAAGGAGGTTCATATAATTGGTTCTAAGGTTGGGGGCCTCTTTTCTTTTAAGTTATAAAGAATTTATCCTTTCACGAGGAGGAGGAAATTAGGTAGTATTACTAGTCTGAAACATTTGAGGTTTTAAGGATTTCAATTTCATTTGGTGACACGTGCATAACTTTTGAAGTCTGAGTCATTGCATAAATCTAGATATCGAGTCTAGTATTATTGTTTCGGTACACCTAATAAGTCTCACATCGCTTAGGAGTCGAGGTCAAGCGCAGTTTATATAATCCTTCATCCCTCCACCCTTTGAGGCACCTTTTATGGACAAAAGCATGACGGAGCTCCACACTCCAAAGCGGACAATACCTCGGGAATGCAATCATTATTTCTAACGATGTTGTCGAATGGACTTGGGTCAGGTTGGAACATTGGCGACATCTATGGGGACGACAACTCCCCTTGGCCTCGACTGAGGGCTTGTTCTAGTACACCCAATAAGTCCCACATTGTTTAGGAGTCGAGGTCAAATGCAGTTTATATACTCTTTCCTCCCTCCACCCTATGAGGAACCTTTTAAGGACAAAACTGCGATGGAGCTCCACGCTCCAAAGTGGACAATACCTTTGGAACGTGATGGTTGATCTTGGCAATGTTGTCAAACTTGCGGGGTTGGTCGAGATACGAAGTTATAAATTGTTTATGTATGTTCATGTTAGCATTCACTTATCCTCTTTTTGTGTGTCGTTGTGTGTTTTCTCTCCCTTTTATTTAAAATTTTATTTTTTGAGTTTTTTTATATAAATTATTTATTAAATTGTCAAAACTAATTTCATTTAACATTTTTTTTCAATAGATAATGAGGCTAATCCGTTTAATTTTTTATATATTTTTAATCATTATCATGAGTTTGAGAAAACATATTCGTCCTCATTATTAACTACTTATCCTTCTCTATTGTTGCTTACACCTACATTGTTATTATCTTATTCATTCAAAGTGCACCCACTTGTGTTGTCTAATTCATTTTTCTTGTCTTGTTTTTTATAAGTTTATTCATAACTTCTTTTTGTGATGCAATTAAAGTCTCAACTTTTTTCTTCTTATGAATTTTTGAATTGTTTGATTCAAATTTTCTAGTTGACATATCTATGTATTTTATATGAAATAAAAAATTATAATATATAAAACACTTCTAAAAATAAGTATATAAAAAAATGTATTAAAACAATAAAACTTGGTTCTGGTTGTCAAGAACTTAAACTCAACCATAGACTTGTAATATCTTAAAGTTTTAAGTCTCTTTCTTTTTCTCAAGTCTCAACTTTTTCATAAACCTGCAAAGTTTATTTCAAGATTAATCTTTAAAAAATATTACTATTTCTCAACTAGACCCCTGAACTCGAAACAAAAACAAACAAAAGAAATGCTTTTATAATCCTAATACAAATTCAATAAATAATAAAAACAACATCAACACAAATAGAAAAATAAATATACTAACCAGAAATAAGAATAAAAAGATTGGTACATACGAGCGGTATGAGATTCAAAAAATGAAATTTGTCAAAACACTCAGAAGAAGAATTCTAAAATAGAAGAAAGCAAGGAGAGGGAATGAGTAAAATTAATAAATGAGAAGTCAAAAAGAGATAAAAGAATAAAATAAAATCAAAATTGAAGTCACTTATAAAACTAGAAAATATAATCAAATTGAAGTCACAAAGAGATAAAATAAGAAAATAGAATCAAAACAGAAGTCACATAGAGATAAAGAATAGAATCAAAATTAAAGTTAGATAAAGATAAAAGAAAGTATAATCAAAATTGAAGTCATATAAAGAAAATAGAATCAAAATTGATTATAAGAGATTAAGGATAACTAATCATTCTTTTTTTCTTAATTAGACTTATAATTTATTGAAAAAAAGTTTTAACTCATTAAATATCACTTTTAATATGAGTAAAAATTAGCAAAAACTAATGATAATTTAATTGAATTTTATTTTCAAATATAAACTTATAATTAATTGAATAGAGGTATACTTGTACCATTTTTTTAGGCCTTTATCTTAAACATGAGTTCATAATTTAATAGAGGTATATATTAGTACTATTTTTTTAGGCTTTTTCCTTAAAGATAATTTTATAATTAACTTCATACATGAATATTAATACTAAAAAAAATTTTGAGGTATTTTTTTTGAGACCTAAAGTGAATGTTTTACCTATTTTACCCTTGAATCGATTATGGTGATAATCTGGTGTCATTTTGTATAAAAATTGAGATGTTTGTAGAAGGCTTTGAAAGAAATTTAATTGCTAAAGATTATCATTATTATTATGATTTTATATTTTTGTATATGTGAATCTAATCGCAATGTCAGGTATGTTCTATACTCAATCATCTAATTACCTGAGATAGTAGTAGCGTCTATTTTCTTAGGGTGCTACAATTTTACCTTTTTTAATTATTTTAATTCTATAGTCCTATGTATTTTTAGTTTATTTTTATGTAAAATAAAATATATAAAAATATTTTTTGTAATGTATAAAATTATATCCATATTTGTGTTAAATTATTATATTTAAATTATTTTTTACAATATTTTTAATGTTTTTTATTTTATAATATAAAGCATAAATATAAATTCTCTCTTTATAGTACAATTAAAAATATATCTAATTTCATTTATTGATATGAATTTTTTATTAAATCTTATTATATAATTAGAACTTTTAATTTTTATTAAATTATATTAAAATAAAACACGTATATATATATATATATATATATATATATATATATATATATATATTATCTAGTTCATTAATAGAATAAACACTTGATTTAGAAAGTAAAATTTAAATTTAGTTATGAAACAAAATATAATACATACAACACATATATATATATATATATATATATATATATATATATATATTCAATAAAATAAAATGATAAAATTTAAATTTAATTTACTACAAATATTTTACCCAATAATATATTCTTTTTTTAAAAAGGTTAAATTAAATTTTATGTAATTAACATATTTTAATTACTTACAAAAATATTGAATTCATCAACTTTAATTTTTTAAAACTAGTGCATAAAAATAATTTTAGACAAGTTATATATTTCTTACCGTTAGTTATTTTATTCTGAAAATATAACTTTTAGACATAATTTTTTTAATATATATATATATATATATATATATATATATATATTTTGAATGTTTTTTATAAAAATATAAAAATAAAATATTCTTAGGCTGTGAGTACATATTTTATTTTTAATCGTATCAATATTTTAATTAGTGTAATAAAATTGAATAATTATTTTGAATATATATATTTATATATATATAAATATTTTGTATTCTTTGAAGAAAATATTTTAAATGTAAAAAAACATGTTTAAGAAAATATTACAATATTCCTTAAAATATACATAATACAGTTCTTCAAAATTTAAATTTTATCAAAAGAAAAAAGAATTTGATGCAACTGGAAATAAGCTATTCATTAGTAGTTATCCATAGTCAACTAGGACTCAATCACAATTAGTTTATTTGTGTGCATTATTCTTTTGTGTAACACACACTACAAAAATTATTAATTTTAATGAGGGTTTATTAACGGAGGTTACAATAACTTCCAGTGATGGATGCACGTATCAGAGGTTTTATATAAACCCCGATAAGTTAAAGAGTATAATTATAGCAATTCTTAAATGTTTGAAAATTGTAATGAAGTAAAATTTCATTTCCCTTTCTGCAATACCATCTCTATCGATCTCATTTTTTCTTCTTCCTTAGGCCGTAGCATCAGAAATCGCGGTTCAATTTTCTCAACCACACTTTTGCTTCGCCTAACCCTTATACACCCCAACCACGATTTAATCTTCTTCCTCTCCTCCCTCACCTTCAAAATTTTCTATCACACTCCATCTCCGATACACACGACGACTCACAAATCTCATGCGTCACCTCCTTGCAGGTCGCTTGCATTGCATCTGGAAGTGCGCTATTGGCGAGAGTCAATTGACAATTGATCTCCTCCCTGAAGCTACTTGCATAAATGCTCTCAATAGAGCACAACCCTAACTCACTAGTCATTACCTCGCTCTTCCTCTCCTCCGTCGTCGATGTCGATGGAGCTCTGAATCTGGACCTCACCGGGCTAGCTAGATTGCTTGCGAGGTTCGAGAAGCTTCGCAAGTGTAAGATTTTGAGGATCCTTGCGGGAATGTTTTCCACTTTCTATAATGCTCTCCTAAAAGCTTTGTGAATCTTTATTAATGTAGCCTCTTTTCTTGTTTTTTTTTCTTCTTTATGTTTTCTATTACTTATGATTCATTGTTTTCAAAACAAACTCCACAGAGAAGCAGAATGTGTAAGACCAGTAGGATTTAATTAATTAAATAAATAATTAATTAATAAATGCGGGTGATAAAATGATTATGACATTAAATTATGGTTGGTATGACGTGGAAAAATACTAGCTTATGTGGTTGAGAGTACTTTGATTGTGTGAGAGGAATTGAGTTTGAGTCCTATGTATACCAACTTTTGGTGTTATTGTTTTATTATTTAAATCTATCGTGTTCTAGTATAATATCATAATTGAATTATGATTGTTAGCATGAAATATGAATTTGGCATGATGGTTTGATATGGATTTGGCAATTGCATGGGTATGGGTTCAAGTCTTGGGAAACCCAAATTAGACACTCTTTTTGCTAGTTTTGGGTTTGGCATGAAGGTGGAGGGTTAATGTAAACCCTAGAGAAAAATAGCAGCCAAGGGTGGCTGTAAAAACACCCCATAATGGGAGATTGAATGGTCATTAACACTCAAATTAAGTGGCAGCTTGTTTTTAACTCTTCCCCTAACCTTAAGTCCCATTTAAAAGGCCAAAGTGAAGTTTTGGAAAGGGTTTTGGAAATATTAGAGGTGGCACCAGAAACAAAGCACGAAATTTACTGAGATTAGTGAGTGGGAGTGAGTTTTGGGGTTGGTTGAGTGGAAGCCAAGAGGAGGATCATTGGTGATTGTTGGGAGCTCTCAAGTATTTCAATTTAAGCGAAGGAATTCCAGGTTAGGGGAGCTGGACTCCGTAATTTTTATGCTCATGATTAACAATGTGTAATTGTATGGTATATTGGATGTTTGTGTTCTGTTAAATTCTTATAATTCTGCGTTTCTTGAATTGTAATTGTAATTGTAATTTCACATGTTTCTGGGTTCCTGGAAGAGGAACCGCCTGGCGGCACACTCTCGGCCGCCAGGCGACGCAAGCGTCTTAGCCATTTTTCTAGGTTGCTGATGAAGCGCCTGGCGGGAGTGGTTGAACCGCCAGGCGACGCGGGGTAGTTTAACTCGTTTTGAGTTTTCTGGAATTCTGGGTTAAATCTGATCGGGGCAAAAGTCAGTGGGGAATCTTATAGAGTGATGATGTTCAGCAACAGTAGGTATAATCACCTAATTAATGGCTTAAATGAATGGAACAATGTGTATAAGCTTAGGGTTGAAGGTGTGATATCTTTGATTACTATTTGAGCTGAATTACCGTGAATTGGACATAGGAATAATGATCAATGTGAATAAATATGCCTAAACCCTAAACCGTGAATTGGACATAGGAATAATGATCAATGTGAATAAATATGGAATTGTTATTATTGTGCTTGGACTGGGATTGCATTGTAGTCGAAATTCACAAAGATGGAGAAATGGTGGGGTTTTGGGTCCAGGAAAAATCTGGAAAAAATGTCCAGATGGTTAGCACCGCCTGGCGGCACGGGGGCTGGCCGCCAGGCGCCAGCGCAGTGGCAGTGCTGCTGCAGGTTGAATTTGTCGTGCGCTGAGGTTGGATTCTGTTTCCGTTGGGTTAGGATCGGTAGATGGAATTTTTGTGATATTTGGAAAGGTTTGATGATGGAGTCGTGTATGTACTACGAGGGTGGGAATTTCCTTAGGAGGTAGTGATATCAAATATTAGAGGTTTTTCTATATAATGGCATAGTAGAGATTCTGAATACTGGTTAAGTTGGGTACAAGGGGGTTTAGTGAATTGACCAATTATTGTGAATGTGAGTTCCAAACAATGAAATAGGCTTGGCAACAACTTAATGGTAAAGAATCTAAGAGTACTAATAGGTTAAGAAGGAAGGAGTTTAATATAATAATTGAATGGGTTCTGTTACCAAAAGAAGGAGTGAGGATTTGACCTCACCATTGTTAGTAACCATTTAAGTTAGATGATATCGGGGATTGAGCAAATGGAAATGAGGTACGAAACTGTGCTAGACTTGAGTAGAAAAACCAGTATGCGCTGTACTGTCATGGCGCCTGGCGGTGGGACCTGAACCGCCAGGCGGTAGCGGGATCACAGTGGGGTCTCGAGGCTTGGTGCGCTTGGCGGCGGGGGCAGTCCCGCCAGGCGGTCTCTATGGCGAGAGAAATTTTAAGGCGCTGTGCGCCTGGCGGTACATGACACCCGCCAGGCGGTCTGGAAGCTGGCAGCGCCTAGCGGTACGTGTCACCCGCCAGGCGATTTGTACTACTGCAGCTTAGAATTTTGGTTGTGTAATTGTGATCTACAAGGCGTCTAGCGGTGCTTTAAAGGTGGGATTGCTGGTGTTCCTTGAGTTGTGGCTCGAAACGTATCCCTTGAGTTGTGGCTCGGGATAGGGGATAAGCACGTGGAATTCCTTGAGTTTTGTGGCTCGGAATAACATCTCTTGAGTTGTGGCTCAGGATGGCGGATGAACACGAGGAACCCTTGAGTTGTGGCTCGGGTTGGTGAGTGTTGCCGGTGTGAGTGTGGTGGTTGTGGCCAGTACGGATGGGTCCAGATAGATTGCCCTCCTCAGTTGTTGGCTGACGAGTTTGGTAGTCTTGGGATGATACGGACTATGTTCGTATATGGGAACTCTACCTGGCGTTACGGTGTATGATCCGTACATGATTTTCCGCACGTGCTCTATCGGTTGTGGCCGATAGGTATGGCAGCATGTCACCTTGAAGTAATCATTAGACGATGTAGAACACGAATAATCTGATTGGGGGTCAGCTGGTAGGAATTAATGTATAGAACAATGTGGGCTGTTAAGTTATGTATAGTGATATGTGTGTGTGTAGATATATATGTCTGTAACATTCTATATATGATTTATCTGTTAAGCTCACCCTATCTGCGTGTATTTGACGATGATCGTGTACGCGGTACACGGGAACATATGTTGTTGATGCAGGTGGCTCAGGTGAAGCTTAGTCACGGAGAGGGGTTCGACTTGGGAAATTCTTATGTTTTCTTTATTGCTTTTGGAAACAGTTGTAAACCCTGATGGGTGTTTTTATAACATGGTTCTTTTAGTTTTTGGAACGGATGGTTATGAACTTAATTTGCTCATTTAATAAATTTTAAATTTTTCCCGCATTTTGGGAAAATGGGGTATTACTAAATGTGTTGTTATTTAATTATTTCTTTTATTTTATTTATAAATCCGTAATATCCTGACGGGATGTTACAGAATGTTGTAAAACGAGGATGGGATGCTCAAGTTCTTGGTGGAGCCTCTCATAAGTTCAGACTTTTGCTTGCAAGTAAAATGTCTTTGTTCAAATCATAATAGGATTTTCCATAATATTGTAATTTATGGAAATCCATAATATTTCTATCTGTTTATTTTGTTATTAATGGTGAATGATGGAACTATGTAATACATGAGAATTATGAATTACTAACTTCCTTGCCAAAATTGTAGGGTGATGAATGCAAGTACCCTTGTTCTCGTGTAATCAATCCGACAAATTCAGGTAGCTCTATCAAAACATACTTTTTTTATTCTTTGCATTTTAAATGAAAATGGAGTTTTCTGAATTGAAAATTAATTTGAAGCCTTTCCTCCTTTCTAGCTATTTGTTAAATGGTGTAGTGTCCTCGTTTATACGTACTTCTTAAGTTAATCATTGTTGGTCTATTTTGTTTTGGATTCAGCATTCAAGCTCTTTTTGAATGCTTGGGTTTGTTAAAGACTTATGTCCTTCCGTTGTACCTTATAAGACTAAAGAAAATTAGGAAAGGAAATAATACATGAATACCAAGTTCCTCACTAGCAAACATACCTCACCTCTCTGTTAAGACAAAATGTGCAGAAAATAACTTTGGAGTTTATGCACAAATCTGGAAATAAATTAGTTGGAACGAAGTATGGAGAAGATAGTGGAAGTGGTTGAAGGCTTGAAGTTTGTGTATATGCGTATTTACTTATGTGATGATTGGTAATTTCTTAGTTGGAACGTGGTTGAAGGCTTGAAGACTGCACAAGGAGCAATAAATTTAATCTGCTTCATGATGGTGATCACTTTTCTTTAATCATATCTGTTTGGTAGCAATAGTGGTTAACGATGTTTTGTGTTTTAATTCACTTTCATGGTTTCCTCTCCAGTCATTTCATTTTCATCTTTTTCTTTCTCTTTCTCTCTTTCCTCCTCAATCACTATGAGCTATAATGTCTATCTTTTTTCATCTTACTTTGAGTGTTAGCCAAAAAGTGAACAGAGACATTGTGAGAGTGCTAACTTTTAAATTTGCCATCTCAATTACTCAACTTCCTGCTAACATGTTGTATTCATTATGCTAGCTGCAGTATATTGCTTTCTCTTATAATGAAAGAGAAAGAAAACATTACTTCTCTCTCACAACCTCATTAACCAATTTGTTTTCTTATTGTAGTGCTGGTGCATGGAACCACCTTTCCATTGAATGTGATAGCTTCAATTCTCTAATATATATATATATATATATATATATATATATATATATATATATATATATATATATATATATATATATATATACACATATACACATATACATACTTTAACATTGACAATTGTGAGTCACAGACACACTCTATTTACGTCGTTAATTCTTGTTTAGCTTTTGGCATAGTTAATTTAAATGAAGAACACGAGTCTTACAGCTATAGGCCAGCCTGAAGTTTTCCGTTATACTTTGAGAAGGTATGAGAACACAATGATTCAAACAATGTTATGCCACAACTGGCACATGTTAATTTGTGATACATCATTAGTTAGATAAGCTTGTGGAATTTTAACAAAATTCCTTATAAATGCAGGACTTAATGGAATCAAAGATGTTTATGTTGAGTAATTACTCACTCGATTTGGTAAGGTTTTATTAACTCTGTCTTATTTTATCCAAAAGGTCAAATTGTCTTAAGTAGATGATTCTCATCTAGTGTTTTATTAGCTTAAATAATCTATATTGTTGTAGATGTAACAATACTTTATTTGGATTGTTTTCCCTTTTCAGTGGCGTTCTTGTTCTGTCTATAAATTGTTTTAAAAATTATTGATGTGGTATGAAATTATTGGAAATTATAATAGGTGGCACTGACAATAGGAAAGATTTGTTATGAAATTCCATCAATATTTGGTAGATATATGCTTTGTTGTCCTCCTCCATCCAAAAGAGGAAATTTTTTAATAAAGGGCTTGCTAGCAAGATAAAACTTGAATTTGTTAAAATAATCCTAGAAAAATTATGAGTATACTTAATACGAAGGTCCAAATTGATGCTCTATCTATATGGTATCCCTTTTTCGTTATCTCGCTTCTTTATCAAGCATTATTTACTATAGGATAAACTTCGAAAGTCACGAAAATATTCCTCAAATAAGGAATGAGATTTATGTTATTTAGTGAGTTTGATATTTGGCTGTGTTGGCATAACCCATCTGATAAAGTATAACCTTGATGATCGAGGGATCATTCTTTCAGCTTGGAATCCATTTGATCTTAAATTGATGGTACTCCCCCCTTGCCACATGTTTGTGCAGGTCTGCAGCTATATTTGGGTTTATCTTAGAATAATTATCTCTTTCTCTCGTTTACCTTTCATGAAGTTTTTTCAACAAAAAAATTCCTGCAATTGTACGTATAAAATGGGGAATTGTCGTGTCAAATGTATCAGCAATCTGCAACAATTATCTTACCATTCACAGAAGTAGCATTAGTAATTGCGTACTATGTTTATCATAAAAGCTAAGCTCAATGAATTAGTTGTTATGTTTATGTGCAACAACATTTCAAATTTTGTAAAAGAAAACTTAGTTCTTTACTGAACATTTTTAGGATTAGAGATAAATATGTAAAGCTCAAGAAAAGTATCCATTTAAAGTTTCAGTTCTTTTTCTACCATCAACAATATTGTGAACCATGTGGTGCAAGAGTCAAAGATCAACACATATGCCAACTTTATAGATGATGTGGTTAAGCATGTGCAGTTATGGAATGTTGCGTTTCAAAGTACTTCTCCTAGATGGATTCACTCTGTTTATTTGGCTGCCATTGTTGCATACTATGCCAGGTACATTCCTATTCTCATGCTTCTCTTGGTTACCTTTGATAAGTAATCTTGACAAGTATTTTGACGGTGAAAAGGGAAGATGTGAAAAATGGTGGTTCCCCCTTTACTGATAAAAAACTATTCATTTCTGCAGCTGTAAAAGAATTTTTTTTGTTTTATGTTCGTTGTGTTCTTATTTATACCTACTCTGTCTTTCTCAGGGAGGTGGAGGCGGGGTTGATGGAGTACAAGCCAGATATAATCATCAACGCCCATCCCTTGATGCAGCATATTCCATTGTGGGTTTTGAAATATTGATCAGAGGGCTGGACCAGGTACGATAGCGGAAGCATTGATCAGAGGGCTTCCCATAATTCTCAACGACTATATCCCAAGACAGGTGAGTGGTTAAATTGGGTTTTCTTCTATTATTTCTACTGTTCCATGTTGATTCTAAGATGTTAGTGGGGTAAAAACTTCAGGAGAAAGGTAACGTGCCGTACGTGGTTGACAATGGAGCTGGTGTGTTCACGCGTAGTCCTAAGGAAACAGCAAAAATGGTGGCAGAATGGTTCACCACGAAATCAGATGAGCTGAAAAGAATGTCAGAGAAAACACATAAATTAGAACATCCAGAGGCGGTGTTTGACATCGTGAGGGACATTGATGAACTTGCTAGGCAACGAGAGCCATCAAATTTTCCATACCTGTTGACCTCGTCGTTTACTAGCCTAATTTAATTCATTATTTGTGATTCTTTCATGGTAGCTTTCTTCCATTTAGAATTCACTTGTACAGTTAGCTCTATTTATTTATATCATTCTTTATCTATGCTAAAATTCAATTGTAGTAAACAAGTATGCTTGTGTGGTTGTGAGGAGATGCTTTGCCCGTAATTGCAAGAATGTTTGAATTCTACACTATATTTTTTTTCATTTTTTTTTTCGTAATTCTATCTAACGGTCAATTTTGGCCTAGTAGGGGGCTTCTTTACCGTGCGATACAATAAGCAAAATCATTATCATATTTAACTAGGATTTTTAGATTTGTCGGGTTCATGAACCAAAAAAAAAAAAGAAGAATTGGAGTAGATTTTC
>Ga0214544_1005121_pt1 | contig 25753 bp, 16 predicted proteins | sample CNSS3metaG_FD_160074 | JGI IMG/M metagenome (GOLD analysis project Ga0214544, IMG submission 160074) | Root nodule microbial communities from cowpea collected in UCLA plant growth center, Los Angeles, California, USA - CNSS3 | ecosystem: Host-associated > Plants > Roots > Nodule | place: USA... | reverse complement strand
AAATAATAATAATAATAATAATAATAATAATAATAAAATATTGATAATAAGATATTAATAATAATAGTAAATGAAATAATAATAATAATAGTAGTAATAATAATAATAGTAATAATAATAATAATAATAAAAATAATAATTATAATAATAATAATGGTAAAAATAATAATAATAATAATAATAGTAAATTAAATAATAATAATAATAATAGTACTAATAAAAATAATAATAATAATAACTAGTAATAATAATATATAAATAATAATAATAATAATAAAAAATAGTAATTGCAACACTCCATTTAAATAATAACTCTAATTTAAATGAAATGCCACATAGATAGAAATTCAGTGACAAGTCCTAGAGTATAAATGTTACTCCTGACAATATCCAGAGGATGCTAGGAGAAGCTAAGGCACCCCACGATGTCGGATACAAACGAAATCCAAGGACTTCACAATAGTTAATAGAGTACTAAAGAACAAAGTAGTACATAAGCCATTACCCTAAAGAAAAGCCCAAAGAAACATGAAGTCCAGCCCAGGTAGACTATGCAGCGGAACCATCCCTTCCCTGTTGACCTCGAGTACCTCTCGCATCTGCTCCCATCAATAAATTGATGATCATCGCAAAAGTAGAAGAACAACATACAAAACAATCAAACAAGCAAAGGTAAGCTAGAGCCAAAAAGATTTTATCATGCAATCAAATATACTTTCACAGTTCAATATACACACATCATCCAAGCATGTTCTGACCTTCAAATCAATACACTGAGACTCGACTTGACTCATCCGGATACATATAACCTGGTCGAATTCAGCGGATGCTTGCACTTGTGGTGGATACCTCTGCTCACCCCCGAGCTATGTGTTACAAGTGTTACGATGAATCAATCCCTCACACACAAGGTTAGCCCTTAATGAGTTCCAGGCCTCCTTCTACTCTCACCACAAGAGTCAGCCCGCTCTAAGTGAGACTAACTGACTCCTTAGAGGGTCAGGATACAATCCTTACCTTGAATCCTTACCAAATTATATAGATGGGGCACCACCAGGGACATCCACTAACAGGGGCCACGAAATTACGTCCCGACCACTTAAGCACGACCCTGAAACCGCACCTAGAGATTTCAAGGAATTATGCACTGACCATGGACCAAACATAATCAAACAAGTAAGTAATATGTTCATCACGCATATATATCCCATGTCAACCTTTATAATCAACCTCTTTTATATTCCAGGTCAAACCCATACCAACTCCTCGTACTCCATCCATGAATATAGAATTTTAGCTCATCTCGTTACCATGCCACTTTCATAACCAACCATCTCATGTTCATTACATGCCAAGAATTTATCCAGTTCGTCATTCATAACCCATACACCCTCCCACTCATGCATATTTATCCCTTTCATGACATTATTCAATAATCCAACCAATTTCATGCCAAAATCACATCAACACATTAATCCAATTTCATAACCACAGATTTCCATGCATTTTCCAAGCCTCATATTTTAAATCGGGTAGATCCATTAATCAAACAGTCCATAACTACCAAGCGAAGGAAAACAACGTGACCTGCAGCGAGTCTCGCTCAAGCCAGACGTCCCCGTTTAGGCGAAAGGAGTATCCTAGCTCAAGCTGCAGACTCTCGCTTAGGTGAGACTGCGACAATGGCCCTAGGAGAGTTTGCAGGCGCTCGCTTGGGCGAGGCCATCTCGCCTCAACGAGATGGTTTTTCGCTCAAAAACCAGTTCACTCGCCTAAGCGAGTACTCGCGCAATACTCCTAGGTGAGTTTCTGCAACTCTCCCTGGGAGAGATGAGCTCGCCTGGGTGAGAACATCAGTTCGCCATCTCCTGCTTCACGTGACGGAGACATACACATATTCTCAATGATAACCAATTCATTCTTATTTCAAGACAAGCATTTTCCACGCATAACAATCATAAAACAGAAGTGAAACAACCAACATACGACAAAAAGCGAAGAACCCTAGCTTTCCTTACCTGGAATGAGCTAGTACAAGGCCTCGACACCAACAGCGGAGCACCACAGCTCAAGGAACAAACTTGGAAGCTGGAAAATAGCGAAACAGTAAAGGAATGAGGTTACTATGAAACCCTAACTAGAAGTACGAAAATGTGACTTAGAGAGGATACGTAAAGATCTTGAAAATCACTTACATGGAGTGGAAAAATGAGATCGAGCTTGAGTAACCTTGATCAAGATTGGGGGGTTAATCCCTAGCAGAGAGTTCGCAACTGTTCTAGGAGGTAATAAGGGAATTGTTTTTCTCAAAATGAGACGAATGGGTGAGGTTAGGGCAGATTAGGGTCTTTGGCTCCCTATGGGCCAGCCTTAAGCGCAATTGATTTGGGCAACCCTTTTAAAATTAGGGTAGAATAAAAGTGGGCCTTATAGTAATTATAATAATTGTGTCGCATTTAGGAGAAAAACATTAAACATCTCGCCAAGTCATAAAAAAAATGAGAAGAATCATAATAATCATAGTAGTGATGGAGTCACAGAGTACTCAATACAATGGAAACCACAAACATACCTATACTCTCTCTAAAATCGCATACAACAAACATCAAGAGGTTAAACAAGAATTTTGGTTCAGGAGAAGACTTTCATGCATCAATATATAATGTAATTGCATACAATATCATTAAAAAAAGGAAATGGCAGCTCCCCTAACCTAGTTTCCTTAGCTTATTTTTGGACTTGTTGTGAGTTCCCTCTTGATCACCAATGATCTTCCTTTAACTCTATCTCAATGCATCTGCTTGGTTCCCTCAATCCTCACCTTACACTCTCAATTTTCGTATACCTATGGCTTTGCAACAATAATAGTCCCTAAACCACTCTTTCTTTCTCTTAATTGGTCACTAATTGTGGTCTTAATGAGAGGTAAATGGTATAAAATGAAAATACCATTAAACATGAGTTTAATTGTCATTTTCTATGATGATTTTCCATCCCCCTTGGCTGCTAGGGTTTCCTTGCCCTTTCACCTTCATGCCAAAACTAAAATTGACAAAAAGAAAGCCTAATTTGGTTATACCAAGTTTCAAACCCAAAACCATGCCAATGTTCAATTCACTACACAACCATCTTACTAATTCATGTTTCATGATGACTAATATAATTCTATGATTATATTATCACTCAACATGATCAAGCATATTGTCAAAATAATAATAAATTAAATAACACACAAAATGGCATACTTAGGACTTGAACCCAAGTCTTCTCACATAACTAAGTATTCTAATCCATTTTAGCTAATATTTTTCCACATCACATCAATCAATATTAAATGTCATAAAGGCTACCACTACCCGCATTTATTAATTAATTATTTATTTAATTAATTAAATTTCATGGGTCTTACATTCCCCCCACCTTAAAAATTTTTGTCCTCGAAAATAGGACTTACTAGGAAATAAGTGAGGGTACGAATTACTTTGGTCTTATAAGAAACTACCCTTGCCTGCTCACCAAAACCCAGCAAGAGTACCACTCTTACCTGCTCACCAAAACCCAATAAGAGTGCTGCTTCTACTAAGACCCGTATGCAACAACTCTTGCCTGCTCATCAAAACCCAGCAAGAGTATCACCCTTACCTGCTCACCAAAACCCGGTAAGAGCGTCACTTTTTTTTTCTAAGCCTCACAAGCAACATTCCTTGCCTGCTCAACAAAACCCGGCAAAGACACTGTTACTAAACTTAGACATATAGAGTTAAGCACTAGAACTTAACTACAACACACAAGTTACAACCGAAACGTGTCAAGCTCACTCCCCTAGGCCCAAAAATCTTTTGAAAACCATTGCTCTGATACCAAATTGATGAGTGCATATTTTTGCCCTCATTTAATGTTTCATTCTTGATATTTAATTGAATTTGTGTGCTTAAATATTGATTTAATTGGGATTTCCTATAATTGGGTTTATTGAGCATGAGATACAAAAACATGTTAAAAATAGCATTTTAGTTGCATAAATGTTCTTTGGATATTTTGAGGTGTGTTAGTGCAGTTGCAGCTAAGTTGAGCTCATGGAGGTGTGGAAATAAATTGATTAAAGCTTCATGACACCTTAAAGATAAATCCAAGAATAAGAAATTATCAAAAGCACAAAAATCCAAGCCAAGCATTGCATGAAGACGATAAGAAAAGCTTGAAAAGTGAAGAAGTTTGGCTAAGTCAAGAAGAGCGCAACAAAAAATTGGACCTTGCGGTTTTCTTTATCTTTATGGTGAAAACACAAGCCAAAACACTTGAGCGAATTTTGGTGAGAAAATACACATCTAACTTGAGTGCTTTCTTTCATAATTGATTGTCTTGTGAATTCAAAAGAATAACTTATGTGTGAAAAATAAAATCTTTCCATTTGTTTATGCATGGTAACTTAATTTCTAGAATATTGATTTGTCTCAAGTAAGGTTCATTCCTTTGATCTAGTGTTGATATGAAGTAAAATACCTCAGAACAAAGTTTAAAAATTGCTCAATTTTACTCAATTTTGCTCAGTTTTGAAAACCATTGCTCTGATACCAAATGTAATATCCCGATCGGATATTACAGATTTAAATAATAAAATAAAGAAATATAATTAAACTATATTTAATGAAATATCATTTCCAAAAAATGCAGGAAAATTTAAAACTTTTATTACACCGAAAAGAATCCAAAATCCATAATTATAAAATTCCATTGTAATTATAAAAGTCTAGTAGTGTAAAAGATTACAATTTATTCAAAACACAATAAAATCATCAAAACTCTGATAAATTATTTTGCCAGACCAGCCCTGCTCTGACTCTATATCTCACCTGATCCACCTGCAACATCATCTGCTCACGTGTACCACGTACACGATCATCGCCAACCACAAGCAGATAGGGTGAGCTAACAGAATAACATATAAATAGAATATACATATGTACCTACAACACAACAAAGGGCTTCCATCCTTTTGTTCACTAACACATGGCCACCACCATGTTAACCGTGTTCTACGTCTTCTTCTAGTGGGACCTCAAGATGTCTTGATGCCATACCTATCGGCCACAATCGATAGAGCACGTGCGGGAAACCATGCTACGGATCACACACCGTAACATCCCAAGACTACCAAACTCGTCAGCTAATTACTGAGGAGGGCAGTCTATCTGGACCCATCCGTAATGGCCACAACCAGCACACTCACACAAATAACACTCGTCAACCCAAGCCACAACTCAAGAGTTCCTCGTGTTCATCCACCATCCCGAGCCACGACTCAAGAGATGTTATTCCGAGCCACAAATCAAGGAATACCATGTGCTTAACCCCTATCCCGAGCCACAACTCAAGGGATACGTTCCGTTCCACAACTCAAGGAACACCAGCAAGTCAACCTTTGAGATATCCTAGAAGCATTGTAGACTATGCATATCAACGTAAGCACAACCCAAATCTGTTGTAGCAAAAATCGCCTGGCGCTGCTCACAAAGCGCCAGGCACGACTCGCTTGTAGATCGCCTGGCGGGGGACCTGTACGGCCAAACGCAAAGCACCTCAAAAAAATGACAATGCTACAAACATCGCTTGGCAGACACCTCACGCCGCTAGGCGCCACACGCTTTCCAAAGCCTCTACCAGATCTTTTCCGCCTGGTAGGATCACATTTTCCTCTAGGCGCCATGTGTTCCAAGCTTCTCTAGTTTTCCTTTATCACCTGGCAGCACACCCCAAGCCGCCAAGCAGCACACCCCAAGCCGCTAGGCACCACACCAATAGCGTCACTACTACTGATTTTTGGCACTTTGAAGCAAGTTCTAAAAAAAGCCCAAACACTATATATACAATCCATAACATGAAATATGCTTAACTAGTCATAATCATATGATTGGATAACAGTCCAACACAATGTTGAACAACCAAACAATATACAAAAACAAGAAGAATACATAACTATTGCCCCAAAATATTGCACGGGTAATAAAACAATAATAATGATAACAATAAAACTAACAACAACAATAACAATAATAATAATAATAATAATAATAATAAAAATATAACAAAACAATAATAATAATAATAAAAACAATAATAAAATAAAATAAAATGAATATATAATAATAAAACAATAATAGCAAATAATAATAATAATAATAATAATAATAATAAAAATAACAAAATAAAGCAATAATAATAAAAATATAATAATGATAATAAAATTATAAAAAAAATAAAAAAAATGATAATAATAACAGTAATAATAAAATAATAGTAAAATAAAATAATAATAATAAAAAAACTTAATAATAATAAAATAAAATATTAATAATAATTGTAAAATAAAATAATAATAGTAATAGTAATAACTAATAAAAAATAATACATAAATAATAATAGTAATAATAAAAAGTAATTATTATTATAATAATAATAGTAAATATAATAATAATAATAATAATAATAATAATAATAAATTAATAATAATATTATATAAAATAATAATAATAATATTAAATAGTAATAATAATATATAAATAATAATAATAATAACAATAAAAATAATAATTATAATAATAATAACTAGTAATAATAATATATAAATAATACAAAAAAATATAATAATAATAGTAATAATAATAATAATAATAAAATAAAATATTAATAATAAGATATTGATAATAATAGTAATTAAAATAATAATAATAATAATAATAGTAATAATAATAATAGTAATAATAATATAAATAATAATAATAATAATAAAAATGATAATTATATTAATAATAATGGTAAAAATAATAATAATAATAATAAAATATTAATAATAATAGTAAATTAAATAATAATAATAATAGTAATAATAATAAAAATAATAATAATAATAACTAGTAATAATAATAATAATAATAACAATAATAATAATAATAACTAGTAATAATAATATATAAATAATAATAATAATAATAATAATAATAGTAATTATAATAATTGTGTTGTATTTAGGAGAAGACTTTCATGCATCAATATATAATGTAATTGCATACAATGTCATTAAAAAAGGAAATGGCAGCTCCCCTAACCTGGTTTCCTTAGCTTATTTTTGAACTTGTTGTGAGTTCCCTCTTGATCACCAATGATCTTCCTTTGACTCTATCTCAATACCTATACTTCTCAACGCTTTTGTTCAATACAAAATCTCTCATTTCTTCATTGTACTTAGAAAATTGTCTTGATATGTTTGGAAGATGATTAGGATCCTTGATAATGTTAATTGCACAATAATGAAGTTTTTAATTATCATAATTGGTGGCAAGACTATGTGATTATCTAATCCTTACTAAGACTTTGTCAACTTGTATTCCGTTCCAAAAGTATAAGGCAAATACCATTAAATTTTCCATTTTCAAGAATTTATAAACTAGTTGGATTAACTTATTAGCCAGCTTGTTCAAAATAAGTTTTAGCTATGAATTTTTTTTTCAATTGAAAGGAATTAAAGATGATTTCACTCTTCTTCGCACCTTAATTTTTTTTTTCCTTTTATATGCCATAAATGCATAAGGTTGGGTTTTCAATGTCTTCGTATAATGGCTTTCCCTTCTCTTTCATGTCATTATATTCTTTAAAATTCCAAAAAAGAAAAAATCTACAAGATTCAATCCAAATAGAAAGGTCAAATCATTCAATCATCTCTATTTTTGTGGAAAAATCTCAAATTGGTCCCTTATTTCATGTTTTTCAATTTAATCTCTATTTTGGAAAATTTGATGTAATCATATCCTTTCTGTTAGTACTGTACTAACAACGTTAAATAGGAGTCACGTGTCAGTTTGTGATTTTTTTTTATTAATTTTTTTTAAATTTTGTATTATCTTCAAAAAATTTAAAAAAATAAGAAAAATATGTCACATGAAGCTAACATTGTACCACGTGGCAATGGCAATGCAATGTAGAAGTGGCAGTGGTAGTATGATGTGGAAGTGGCAGTGGCACATGTTACTATCACGTCAGGTGTCATTGTTTTAGTCTCAATTTGGTCTTGTATTTTTATTTTGTCTCAATTGAGTTCTATTTTTTTTAAATTGACCAATTTTGTCTCTCTTTAAATTGAAACAAAATTTAATTTTTGTATAAATATTATACAAATATTTTTATTAAAATTGACATTTTTTAAAAATATTTTTATCAAGATTAAGTATTTTTATATTTTACATTATATTTTATTGAAAATGATATTTAAATTGAAAATTATTTGTTTTAAATTGTTACAGAATTGTTTAAAATTATTAAAATTTAACTTTTACTTTATAAAATTGTTATTTTTCATACACTTGCACAAAAATTATTAAATTTTACAAATTTTAAAAATATACAATGATTTGAAAGAATTGGAAAAGTTGATAAATTTATTTTATTTTATTAAATGGAATTGATAAATAAGTTTATCGTATTTGTTAGTTGAAATTAATTTTGAACTTTTTTCAATTAACACTACTTTTTACTAAAACCTTTTAAATAATTGTAAATAAAATTCAATGTAAAATATAATTTTATATAAATTTAGTATTGTTAAAATATTTAATAAAAATATTAATTTTAACAAAAATATTTGTATAACATTTATATAAAAATTAAATTTGGTTTTAATTTGGGGAGGGACGAAATTGTTTAATTTTCCAAAAAAATTGAGATCTAATTGAGACAAAATGAAAATAGAGGGATCAAATTGAGATTAAGACAAAGACATCTCACCTGACAGGTACATGTGTTAGTGTCACTATCACTACAACATCACATTACTAGTGCCACATGATACAATATCAGCTTGACACTTGACAATTTTAAAAAAAAAAACATAAAAAAAAATTAAAAGAAAACAAAACTGAACTATAATATGGTAGTACCTATTAACTTCAAGGGATTGATTGCATCAAAATTTTCAAAACAGAAACAAAATAGAAAGCAAATTGAGACGTGTAAAAAAGAATTCTTTTTTAAAATGTTAAAATTTTAACCACAACATTACTATATAATTTACATACAACAACAAAGAAAATAAAAGAAAAAGAATTACTTACCCACTATAAATAATTGCACACGGTTTTTATTTTGTAATATACTTACATTTTTTTTCCTTTTTAATGGAAATTTAAAATTATATTATTTTTTAATATTATTTTTTCAAATATAAATTGAAAATTGAATATAAAAGATAATATTACCTATGTTTAAATAGATATATAAAAATTAAAATTAACGTATAAATATGTTTTTAGTTTGTGAAATTAAAATTCGTATTCTTGTTTAAAACATTAAAATATTTTAATCTCAAACTTTATAAATAAATAAATTATTTAACCCATTTAATGTAATTTTTTTTGACATATTAAATGTATTTTAGGTATCATTCATTTCAAAAATTTGAGTATAAAAAATATATTAAAATTTTAAACTAAAATAAATTTCAGTTTTAAAGCAAAATTCAAGAATTAAAAATAATCAAACCTATAACTAATATAAATATAAAATTTTAACTATGAAAAATAAAATGATATAATTAAAAAAAGTACAAAACCCTGAGTGACAATGACTAAAGCTGTTATATATATATATATATATATATATATATATATATATATATATATATATATATATATATATATATATATATAAATCACTAAAAGAGACTCCTAGTTTGGAAAAACTTTACATTTACCTTAACATCCTAAATTACAGAGAAAGAATGTCTCAAAAGTTTTATCTTCAAACTCTCCATTACAACAGTGACAGACCATTTTAATCATTATGTATTAATATGATTGTTTCCAAAAATAAAGTTCTTTGTGTAAAAGCTTTATCCATCTATTTCCATAAATTTTATTTTATTATTTTTACTTTTTATGTATCCAACGGTTACCATATGATTGCCCTATGAATAAAAAATCAAAGATTTCAACCAACAAACTCCACAAATTTTCAAACACAATTTTACAATCTATTTGTATTCAATTACCAATTTTGATGTGTTTTAAGGTAAAAACCCAATCTGCCTAAAATCCAAAAACAATAAATGAAATATAAAAAAAATATTATCATATATTAATTGTATAATATTATTATTGTTATTAAGTGTATATGTGATGTTTTTGGAGTTTTTATGATGTCCATAAAGAAAAATAATAGCATAAGAATGATTGGAATTAAAACAAGATATAAGAAGTATGTGTGACATGATGTATGGCATGATGTATCTATTAATTGTATCACACATAGAGTAGGTTATAGCCGGTATGTATGAGATAATAAAAAAAATGTTGTTTTGTTGTCTCGATAGTTGACTAAGATACTAATCTAGTCAACTAGGTTAATTCTAGAACTTGGATTTAGGTCCTGTCATAATCTAGTCAACTAGCCAACTAATCTATTCAATTAGACTCGACCTTATAGCAATTGATAGATAAAAACATATCACTGCACCTTCCGCAGAACTAAGTTGTTCAACCTAAAGAAAGAAAGAAAAGTGTGGAATAGGTTCTTGGAGCAGTCTTGGAAGATCCTATTGAGAATTTCATCAACACACATCAAAGTTGGATTGGCAAGATAAAGAAAATTCAGATTTGGAAAAGGTGTACTCAATCTAACTTCTAGGTTGTGTTCTTGTATTCTAGTACAGTTTGAAACTCTCTATTTTGCTATTTTTTGGTTAAAGCAAGTGTGTGTTATAGCCTTGCTGTTTTGTTGGTTGAAGCAAGTGAGCCTTGCTTGTGTGATCTTTTTGTCTTAGAGTTTAGATTTAACAAGTGTATTTGCAAAATCTTGTAATTCTTGGGATATAGTGAAAATCTCTAGTTGTGGTTTGCTGGGAAAAACTGCATATAGATTCTAAGGAATCGAACTAGTATAAATCTCTTGTGTTCTTAGTCTCTTCTTCTCTATATTTTTGACATGGTATAAATACTCCAAACATTAAGCATCCAATCACATTATTTCAATTGATTCAACAAACAAAGATTTTATCAAAACAATTTTGAATTGCTTGAAATTGACTAAAATTTGTTAAAACCAATTCACCCCCTCTTGGTTGTGAAATATTGGTGCATCAAAACTAACAAGTGGCACTAGAGCTGGTTAGTCGAATACATAGTCGACTAGATCCTGACAGATGGCCAATATTTCATAGACATTCTCTGAAGGGGCCTCAATAGATAGACCACCCTTATTCTCTGGAGATAATTATCCCTTCTGGAAAATCAGAATGAAAATATTTTTAGAATTCGTTGATAAAGGTGTATAGGATTCTATTGTAAATAGGCCATTCATACCTAAAAAAATTGTGGAAGCAAAAACTATGCCTAAAGATTTCTTATCTTGGACCCCTGATGAAAATAAACGTGCTCATGATGATGTAAGAGCCAAAAGTATATTATATTAAACCTGATTGTCCAATTCTCAAGATAAAAAAGAAAGCATATATTGCTTGAGAGGACAATGACTCCAACACCTCTAATGATTCAAGTGAAAGCCATGAAGAAGAAACAAATCTGTGTTTGATGGCTGATACAAAATCCTCTACCAGCAGTGTAAGTAGTCTTGAATCCATTGATGAAAGTTGTGAAAGCAGATTCTATCAACTACTTGATTTGTATAATGAATTGCATGAAGAGGCTAGAAAGTTGCAATATTCAAATAATAGACATAAAGGTGAAAATAGGTGGCTTAAAACAGATTAAAACAATTGGAAACAAAAAATGAAGAGTTGAAAACTGATATAGAAAATATGGAGAAGCATAAAAGTTGTAACTGCAAGAAAAAATTGATTAATTGTGAAAATTGTCCAAAACAATTGGAAAGGATCAAATAACTAATGAGTACACTAACTATATTTACTCTAGGAAGAAATAATCTGGATGCAATTTTAGGTTCCCATCGAAGTGTACTAAATAGAGAAGGTATAGGTTATGTAGAACACGACAGTCAACTCGGTAGTCGACTAGAGTCAAGAAAATTTATTAACATGAGCAAACCATCTTCTGTTGTATGCTTTTATTGCTGTGAACCTGGTCATACATCAAATAAATGCTACTTTAAGAATTGTGGTGTTCCTGAAGGTAAATATAAATGGATAGATAAAAAATCAAATGTTTTGTCTAACATGAAAGGACCCAAATTCAATTGGGTACCTGCATCATCTCTTTAAAATGTTATGCAGACAAGTCTTATAGCCAAGGAATCAATGTGGTATTTGGACAGTGGCTGCTTAAGACATATGACAGGTGATGCAAAGAAATTCAACAAAATATCATACAAAGCAAGTGGTCATGTTACTTATGGTGATAATAATAAAGGTAAAATCTTAGGTGTAGGCAAGGTAACAAGTTCTTCTTCCACTGTCATTAAAAATGTATTGTTACTCGAAGGGTTGAAACATAACTTGCTTAGCATAAGCCAATTGTGTGATAAAGGGCCGAAGGTTATTTTTGAGTCAAATCATTGTTTGATATGTTGTGCATCACAAATGAAATAGTACTTGTTGGAAAAAGAATTCAAAATATTTACACGGTTGATTTTGAAAATAATGATTTCAAATCTATTCTTTGCTTATTTACTAAAAAGGATTATCCATGGATTTTGGCATAAAAGGCTTGCACACATTCACATGGCACATTTAAACAAACTAGCTAAAAAGAAATTAGTAAATGGATTGCCTGACATTAAATTTGAGCAAGATAGGTTATGCGATGCATGTCAAAAGGGTAAGCAAGTTAAAACTTCTTTCAAATCAAAGCAACTTGTCTCTACGTCTAAACCATTATAGTTAATACATATGGATTTGTTTGGACCATCTAGAACTAGGAGCATGGAGGGAAATTATTATGCATTAGTATTAGTAGATGATTACTCAAGGTAAACTTGGACATTCTTTATTCATGCTAAGAATGACACATTCAAAGTCTTTAAGAAATTTGCTAATGTTAAACAAAATGAGAAGGACTTACGAATTAAATATATTAAAAGTGATCATAGAGGTGAATTCAAAATGCTATCTTTGAAACATTTTGTGAAGAAAATGGGATTTCACACAATTTTTCAGCACCTAGAACACCATAACAAAATGGTGTTGCAAAAAGGAAAAATAGATCCTCGGAAGAATTGGCAAGAACCATGTTGAATGAAAATAACTTGCCAAAATATTTTTGGGCTGATGTAGTAAGTATTGCATGCTATGTGCTTAATAGAGTGTAGATAGGACCCATTTTGAAACTAACACCTTATGAACTTTTTAAAGGAAGAAAACCAATTATTTATCATTTGAAAATTTTTGGATGTAAATGCTTTTTATTAAACAATGGCAAATCTAACATTGGAAAATTTGACTCAAAGGTTGATGAAGGTATATTTTTGGGTTACTCTCTCACTAGAAAAGCATATAGAGTCTATAACAAAAGAACCTTGACGATTGAGGAATCAATGCATGTTGCATTTGATGAATGTTTGGAAACTTGTACTAACATGTTTGAGTCTAGAAAAGCCTCAAAATGTCCAGATTTAAGAGAGAACTGTTGATACAACCACAAATAGTGAACTACAAAATCAACTAGATGCTCTACCAAAAGTATAGACTGCACCAAGAGACATGTCACTAGACAATGTGATAGGAGACATATCAAAAGGTTCTCTACAACGAAGCAACTAAGTCAATTATGTTTAAATGTGGCCTTTGTATTCAAAATAGAGCCAAAGACAGTAGATGATGCATTCAAGGATGAGAATTGGTATCTTGCAATGCAAGATGAGCTAAACCAATTTAAAAGGAATGAAGTTTGGGATCTAGTCCCTCAACACCAAAATCAACAGGTTATTGGAACCAAATGGGTGTTTAGGAACAAGCTAAATGATAGTGGTTGCATTGTGAAGAACAAAGCAAGACTTGTGGTCAAAGGATATAGCAAGAAGAGGGAATTGACTATGATCAAACCTATGCACCTGTGGCTAGGTTAGAAGCCATAAGAATTCTTTTAGCCATTGCATCAATGTTAGACTTTAAACTCTTTCAAATGGATGTGAATAGCGCCTTTTTGAATAGATATATCAAGGAAGAAGTATTTGTAGAACAACCTCCAGGATTTCAAGACTTTGAATTTTCAAATCATGTCTACAAACTAAAGAAAGCTCTATATGGTTTAAAGCAAGCTCCAAGATCATGGTACGAAAGACTTAGTCAATTCTTGATTAAGTGTGAATTCCATAGAGGTAATGTTGACTCCACATTATTTTTTAAGAAATCAAATAAAGATATATTATTTGTACAAATCTATGTAGATGATATCGTTTTTGGATCCACTAATCTCTTTTTGTGCAAGGAATTCTCTACCAATATGCAGCAAGAGTTTGAGATGTCTATGATGGAAGAACTTGTAAGACCCGAAAAATTTAAATAATTAAATAAATAATTATTTAATAAATGTGGGTAGTGGGAGCCTTTATTACATTTAATATTGGCTTTTATGATGTTGAGTAGTACTAGCTCAAGTAGTTGAAAATACTTGGTCATGTGAGAGGACTTAGGTTCAAGTCTTGTGTATGCCATTTGTGTGCTATTTTAATTGTTTATTATTTTAATAATAAACGCTTGAACATGATGAGTGATAATACAATCCTAGAATTATAAGAATTATCACGAAACATGGATTGGTTGAATTGGTTGTGCACTTGAATTGTTATTATGTGGTTATGTGTTGAGACCTTCTTAAGGATGAATTTAACTTTCTTTTTACAAAAATTTTTTTTAGCATGAATGTGAAGGGTAGAAACCCTAGCCGTCTAGAGAGCAGCTAGAAAGGGTTGGAAAACCTTCTTGAATGACCATTGATTGACCATTAAACACATTTTAATGGTATTTTCGTTTTAGCCATTAAGGCACTTAAAAGTAGGGTGTGAGGTGAGTATAAGAGTGGAAGTAAGGAGAGGAAAAGGACTTTTAGTCATACACCAACTTTGTGTACTGAAGAAAAGAGTTACGAGTGATTCTAGAAGCCTATTGACGTGTGGAAAAGGGGGAAGGAGACGAGAAGTGGGTTTTACTATCATCAAGGTTTACAATAGTGGCAATTGGAAGCATGGAATCCAGGTTAGGGAGATGTACTTCTCGTTTTTCTAGTTTAATTGTGTAAACATGTATACAATGTGATGTATGATTAATTGATGCTCGTGTTTTCTGGAATTGGGTTGAGTTTTTGGAAATTTTCCAAAAACTGTCTGGCAGGCCTTCGAAGTTGCCAGGCGACACATACCTTTTGATGTGCATTTATGGGTTCTAGATGGGAACCGCCTGACGGTGATGAATTGCCCCCAAGCGATGCATAGATGTGTAGAATAGGGTTTTTTCGTGAAAAATGTTGTTTCTCGTGTTTCTCGCAAAGCAGGAACCACCAGGCGGTTTCGTTGGGCGGCAAGATCTAGTCGCTGGGCGACTACGTTGTTTTTGTCTTCACAGTGTTTGTAAAACTGCATTTCCCAATTCGTTAACCGTCCGATTTAAATAAAATTTTGACAGCTGATTCCTAACATGTTGTTCTTTACTTTGAACGGTGGAAATTTCAATTGGTTGTTTGTAGCTAGAGATATATGTTACTGATGATTGGTAGTTTGAATTCCATAAGAGTATGACTAGCAATGGATGGTTAAGTGTGCATAAGTGTTGGTATGAACTTGATTGGTGAATGTGTGTGTGTGTATATATATATATATATATATATATATATATATATATATATATATATATATATATATATATATGCGTGTGTGTGTGATTGATGAGTATGTTTTGGTGGTACTTGCTTAGCCATGTTGAATATATGTTAGCTGGAATGTATGAAGTTATAAGTGTGTGAAAAGGCCACTATTGATGATATCACTATGACCGGGTGTTGTATGATCATGATGGGTTTTGGGCAAGTATGGGAATATGATAATCATGCTTTAAATGTAATGGGATTGCAAGGGTATGCAAAATAAGTACATAGATTTTATTGTGTCATATATGGTGTATGAGTTATGTGCTTACAGTCCTATTATTTCATAATTTCATGGGAGCATGGTTTACTCTTGGGTTCAAATTGAGTGTTGGCATTGATTTAAGATGTGAGTATACATGAATTATAAAAGAGCGGAACGTGTGCTTATACCTGAAAGATGCATATGTGTAGTGATGTTGTAATTTGGAGTAAACGAATGTGTATTCTGATTTCTGGATGTTTAAGAATTGAATGGGTGAATGCTAGGAACTGAATTAGAGTCCCTAAAACCAGTAGTATCACACTATTGGTGTAGCGCCGGGCGGTGCAGAGTGGACCGCCAGGCGATAGTAGGAAACAGGGAAGTCTTGTGTGTTGTGGCACACGACGGTGTTGTGGAACCGCCAGGCGGTCTGTACTGCCATTTCACCTGGCGACGTATAGGCTGCGCTAGGCAATGGTGCAATGGTAGTATGCGTTCGTGATACATTTTGAATGGCTTATTGTGTTGATATTGGTTTGGAATATGCTTGATATTGTCATAAGCGGGTAGGTTCATGACTGGTGATGGACACATGATAATATGAGCGGGGAGGTTCGTATGTTTCGTGCTCACACTTGAGGGCTGCTGTTGGTAGCTATTGGATCACGTGTGTTGGACTACAGGTGGGGAGGTTCGTAGAGTTGGACTACGAACGCGGGGGGAGGGGGGCTCGTAGTGTTGGACCACAAGGGGGCAGGTTCATGGAAGCATTGGAATTCCTAAGACCAGCTTGAGTGTGTACCTTATGTAGCGTAGTGTGCTTTTATTGTTTTCATTATCATACTATTATGTAAGACTTGGATCAAGAGATGATATGCCATTAGCGAGTAGGTTCATGGATGGTGGTGAACACGTGATGATATGAGCGGGGAGGTTCATATCCTGATACTCTCGTGTGGGGATACGAGCAAGGGAGGTTCATATGTTTCGTGCTCACACTTGAGAGATGTTGTGAGCAGGGAGGTTTGTAGCTCGTGGATCACGTGTGTTAGACTATGAGTAGGGAAGTCCGTAGAGTTGGACTACGAGCGGGGAGATTCGTAGAGACAGGACCACGAGCGAGCATGTTCGTGGGAGCATCATATATCCTGAGTCCATGGTCAATTATTTGTGTGAATTGAACGTTGAAAAACCTTGGGAAATTAAGGTCTTGGCCAAGAATTATCTAGAATAAAATAGTTAGGTGTATCTTGATTTTATCAACTTATATGTTAAATGTTTATGAGCTCACCCTATCTACTTGTGTTTGACGATGATTGTGTATTACGTTAGACGAGAGTAGATAATGTTGCAAGTGGTATTGGTGAAGCATAGAGCCGAAGCGGGGCTAGACTTGGGAAAAAGCTTTATCAAAGTTTTTATTGTTTATGGTTTTGAATAATTTTGTAAACATTTCTATTACAGACTTTTATATATTGATTCGAGTTTTATATAGTATGCATTTTGGACCATGTTTCGATGAAATAAATGTTTTAATTTTGCTGCATTTAGGGAAAAGGCAGTATAATAAATGATGTTTAATTATTATTTCTATTTTATTTATTTAAATTCGTAATATCCAACCTGGATGTTACATTTGGTATCAGAGCAATGGTTTTCAAATGATTTTCGGGCCTTGGGGAGTGAGTTTGTCGTGTTTCGGTTGTGAAACCTTGTAGAAATGGATTGGCAGTTTATCAATCATACTATTGATTGCGGGCTGTGTAAAGTTGTGAAACTGGAAGCATTAATAATAGAAAATATCTTGGTAAAGTGATGAGGGTGCACACTCATGACTATATCAAAGATAGTTTGTCTTTCTTAATTCTAAAGATTTTAGTAAAAGAGAGGGAAGTTATAGGTAGAGTTGTCTCCTATACATTTTCCTGTTATGTTTGTATTTATGTGGTATGTGTTTGTTGTTTGTGGTGGTAAGGATGTAGATTCAAGGTCAAACTTGACCCGCTTGGCTTGCAAGGGTTGGGTTGGGCCTTTGAGGTAGTCTCTTGATCAAAGATATGATTATGTAGAAGGTTGTGTACCGATGGACGAGTGAAGTTAAGTTGTGGAACGTATGAAGTTAAGGAAACCAAGCATGGTATATTCATCCATCAAGCCAAGTATTGTGCATAATTATTAAAGAACTTCTCTATGGACAGTTGCAAGGAATCCTCAACACCAATGGCCATTAGTTGCTATCTAGATGTTGATGAAGAATGCAAGTGTCTTGACCAAACAAAGTATAGAGGTATGATTGGCTCTCTACTGTACCTAACTGCTAGTCGTCCAGATATCATGCATAGTGTGTGTGTTTGTGCACGATTCCAATCATGTCTTAAGGAGTCTCACTTAACTATTGTAAAAAGAATTTTGAAATACTTGAAAGGCACTAAAAATCTAGGTTTATGGTATCCTAGAGGGGCCAACATATCATTAGTAAGATATAGTGATTCTGATTTTGGTGGCTAAAATGTGGACAAAAAAAACACTAGTGGATCATGTCATTTATTAGGATGTTCATTAGTATCATATGTCACAACCAAAATTGCGATGGGACGACAAACCAAAAAGGAAACGGGTTTTAAAAGAGATTTGGAGTTGCCACCATAGTTATTTCTAGAAAATTATGGAAAACCATAAAAATAAGACAAGTCTATGGAAAACCAGATTTTTGGATCAGGGAGTCGATTACGCGTAGGGAAGGTGTTAGCACCCTACAACGCCCGCCCAAGGGCGGCACCCTTAATTAAACACGCAAGTTGATGTGGTTTTCAAAATATTAATTTTCCCCTAAAATAATAAGACAAAAATATATAAAAGAAAAAAAATATTTTTTTGTTTTTGGACCCGACAAGGATTGACCTTAGTCCTACGTATTCTCATTGAAAATGAGAAATCAAGGTCACATAGTTCTTAAAAAGAAATTTGTAAAACAATTGAGAAAATGATTTGATTTTTTTAGAAGTAAACTTGACAAGGGCTAGCCTTGCTCCTACGTATCTCGCAGTGGAGAATCAAGTATCACATAGTTCTTAACAAAACTTTTGGCTGAAATTGTTGATATTTTTATATTTTTAAAATTTTATATATTTTTTTTGTGTTTTTAAATAAGTGTGTCACACGACGCGAGCGGTCAGACAAAGACTAAAAGAGAAAAAAAAAAAGAATATTTTTGGTATTTTTGAAAACGAGTGTCACACGGGGCGTGCGACCAGACAGACATAATAAAGTGAAAGAGAACATTTTTTGTTTTTATATTTTTCTATATTTTTGTATTTTTTTTAATTTATAATACTTTTGTTTTCTCTTTTTTTTAGAAAAAAAAAATAATAACAAAAAAAAGGATAAAAGTGAACATAAAACACAGGCCAAAAATGAGAAACAGACACACGTGGTGCGTGAAGTAAATGTGAGGGTGCAACGAGTAATACATAAACATAGGCCCAAAAATGAGAAACAAAGATATAGGGGGTGCAAGACTATCACATGCGGGAGGTGCACAAAGTAAGCAGGTGGGGTACGTGAAGTGAATGTGAGGGTGCGGCCAGTAATACATAAACACAAGCCCAAAAAGAGAAACAAAGACATAGGAGGTGCGAGACTATCACATGCGGGAGATGCACGAAGTAAGCAAGTCGGGTGTGTGAAGTGAATGTGAGGGTGCATCGAGTAATACATAAACACAGGCCCAAAAAGAGAAACAAAGACATAGGGGGTGTGAGACTATCACATGCGGGAGGTGCACAAAGTAAGTAGGGGTGCGTGAAGTGAATGTGAGGGTGCAGCGAGTAATACATAAACACAGATCCAAAAAGAGAAATAAAGACATAGGGGGTGCGAGTTATTAGAATATGGAGGTGTATGAAGTGAAAATAGGGGTGCACAGATTAAGATGGGGTGCATGAAGAAAATAAATCCAATTTTTTTAAAACCCTAATTAAAACTAAAACTCCCATTTTTTTTCTAGCAGCCTCTTCTTCATTTTTCATGTCCCAAGGTTCCTTTCCTACCTCCTCAACGCAGACCCTCCATGGCTAGCACCAACTAGTAAACCTTAAGGGTTCTAACTCTCATCTCTTTTCAAACGTGCACCACCTTAAACCAAACACGTTCACGACCACACTGTTTGCTTGGCCGAAGGCCATCATCGGGGACTCCAGTCATCGTCGGCGTCGACACAGGCGTTAAATCGTCCTTGATCCTCGATCTTCTTCTTCCTCGAGCAGGAAGAGTACCATGACTCATGCAACTCGCCATCACCGCACCGACCACCGCAACTGGGTCACGCAAGCACCACGGAAATCGCCCTCTAGTCGTCGCGACTCGAACCACCACCATTCGAGAGCCCGACTCGCCAACAACAATGTCGCTGATGATTTTTCTTTCCTCTCTATTTTGATGTTTCGTGTTGGATGTGTGGGATTCTAGAAGGTGAGACGTGAATGTTTGGTGCTAGAATGGGGGTTTTGGTCCAGTGTGAATGGTTTTGAATGATGGTGGCATGGAGGCTTAATGATTTTGGAGCTGGAAAATGGTGTGAGTAGTGGTGCGTGAAGGCTCCTTTAAAGCATAATAAAAAAATGAAAAAAATGAAATATGAAGAAGGAGAAGATTAAGGTGGGTATGTTGATGGTGGCGGTGTGAATGATCATGTGTGGATTTTGCTTTTGGGTCTCTTGCAAGTGGAAGGCATAGGTGGATTGCACTATTTGGAAATTGGTGAATATGTGTGTGTTGGTCGTGACCAATGTGTAGAGAAAGAGTGAAGTGTGGTTTTGGAGATAACGAGACAAATGAAGAAACCATGTGTGGGGATGGTGATCAAAACTATTTTTGATGTCTTTTCTGAGTTATTCTTAGTGGAGGTACATATGGTTTTGGTGTTTGAAGATTAACAAAATAGAATAGAGTTGAATATTGGTTCGACCCGTGGGACGCAAATAAGATGAATATGATGATGAACGTGAGTGGTGTAAACGAAGTGAACAACAACACAAACAATACGCAACTCAACTCTCAATCTTGCATTCATAAGCATCGCCGATTCATGCATTCATAAGCATCAATATCAAGCCATGTAACAAAAGTTAAGAAGTTAAGGGCACTTACCTTGTTGTAAAATCTCTTTCAAAAAATCTCTTTCACTATAGTCTCCTTCTGGATGCAATTTTCTCCTTGAGGGTGTGTTTTTTGTTCCTATTGTGTCCCATCAATCTTCGTAGGCTTAGAGCAGATGTTGTTTCCTGCTCCTTCAGCCATCATGACCATGACCAACTAGGTATTACATCCAATTCCCAATACAAAAACAATGATGGCATAACTGATGCATATCTAAACATCTTTCAACTAGCCAATAGTAAAAAGGCATAGGTCTACTCTAAAAAGGCATAGGTCTGCTCTAAAAAGGCATGGGTCTGCTCATAACAGAGACCTTACGTTAACCTCTAGCTCTCTCTCCTTTTTTTTTTCTTTTTCCCTTATCTTTTTTGTTATTTTTTTCTTTTCTTTTATTTTTTTTTCTTTTTTTTTATTAAACTAGAATGAGAGACGTAAAACAAAATAGAACTATAATAAAAAAATATAATAATAAAATAATAGTAATAATAAAAATAAAAATAAAATAAAAAGCATAAATAAATAAAATAAAACAAAAAACAAAATTAAATTAAATTAAAATAAAATAAATAAATAATAAAAATAAAAATAATTAATAAAATAAAATAAAATAAACATAGATATTTATTCTCTCTCAAACTAAAACATATTTTTTTTACCTTTTTTATTTTATTAATTATTTATTTATTTTTCTCAATTGAACTTTAATTAATTTTTTTATTATTATTTTTATCATTGTTACTCGAACGAAATTGGGTGTTGACATCATGGCATTCTAAAAAACAAGCATGTGTTGCTCTTTCCACCACTAAAGCGGAATATATTGTTGCGGGAAGTTGTTGTGCACAATCTATATGGATCAAGCATCAATCAGAAGATTATGACATTCATTTAGATAACATTCCTCTTAGGTGTGATAGCACTAGTGCCATAAATCTCACAAAGAATCCGATAATGCATTCTAGAACAAAGCATACAGAAATAAGACATCATTTTATTAGGGATCATGTTGCAAAAGGAGAATGCAAAATTGGATATATTGACACAAATAATCAATTGGCTGACATATCTACTAAACCTTTGGCTAGAGAAAGATTTTATGTACTTCGAAGCACACAATTGTCAGAATAACATCTCGCACTGCTGAACTCGATCGATGGATCAGTGAGGATGAGAAGCAAGCTAACTTTGTAAAGAATTGGAAGGATCGCAACATTGTAAATCCAAAATACATTGACATAGGCTTCTTTCGAGACAATGGGTTCCAGTTCCAAGAGCAGTTTGTCGATCAAAGCCTAAAAAAAATTGTGCAACGTCGAGGTATCTACTATCCTGATCTTCTTAAAGTTTTTTATGCAAATGTTAGAGAGGAAAATGGTATTGTGGTATCTAGGGTGAAACGGGTAAACATAACCCTAGATGAATCGATTTGGACAACGATTGCGGGTTCTTAATTAGGGGGAGAAAAATCCTATGTTGATTCTTAGAATATGCGAAAAATAGATATCTACAAATCATTGTTGCGTCATCCTACAAGAACAAAGAAATGTACTCTATACAAAGCTGGTGGAATTAAGAGAGACGATCGTGTTATGGCGTTCATCATTGGCTGGATTTTAGCCCCACGGGATGGCAATCATGGGCAACTCTTAAGTCGTAATGCCCTTCATCATATGGTATACATTATTGGTTTAAGTTTTGGTGTAAGGGAAGCTATCATCGTTGTTATATTTTTTATGGTTTGATTGGGTATACTATGATTGATTTATGATCTTCTTGTTGGTATGAAGCTTGAAATTCTTTTAATTTGTAGTTGGGCAGCATTTTCATATTCTTATATGATAAAATGAAATGTTCATCGTCTTGAGGTATAATTTGCAAGAAGGAAAATTTTAATGGTTACTATGAATTTTTTTGTGGCATAGGAAAAGTATTTGGTTTTGGGAAGTAGAGAATGTGTTGGACAATGATTGATGGGCGAAATTTGCTTATGAGGGGTGAGTTGATTAATTCTTGTTCATGTTCATGTGTGAAGTTGGTGTTGGAAATGATTTTGGTATTGGGTAGATGCGGTATTGTTTCGTGCTTAAGGACTTGAAACTTGATGTTGTAAACATGAGTTGGAATTGAATGGTGATGGAATTATGTGATAATTTGATTTGTGTAGAATTTTATGGTGTAATGTGAGTATAGGCAGTGAAAATTTGTTTTAATATTTACCAAGAGGCATGAATTAAGTAGGTATAGTTTTTCGATTAGAAAAATGGATGAAGTAGTTGCTTATTTCGTTATGGAAAGGTGTAAGGTTCAAATTGGATGATTGACAAGGTAAGAAATTGAAATCTTATGAGTGAGCAAGTGTAAGTTAGTGTGGTAAGTGTTAATAATGTTTAGTTTTGAGTTTGGGTGCCTTAAAATTCATTAATTGTGTTGTTTCACTTTGTTTTTCGTATTTTTGCACGTATCTGATTGTTGGGTGATAGGGTCGGTTGATAGGCGAACATTTTTATGAGGCAAAGTGGTTGCTGGATGAGTGGCTTGGTCGCTAGGAAACTATGTATTTTTTTGGTGCGCATAGTTTCGATACAGTTGAGTTTCCTAATTTTGTTAACCGTTAGATTGAGCTGAAATTTTGACAGCTGGTCCGTAAGATGCTATTATTTTCTTCGACAGTTGGGATTGTTGATTGGAGGTATGTAGTTTGAGAAATATGTCACTCATTATTGCAATGTTTGAGATGTGTGATTATAAATTTGCTTTAAATTTTGGTGCAGAATTGTGGTTTTTGTTTCTGTTTAATTTTGTGTAGAGTCTATAATAAATTATATGTTAAAATCATTAAGTGCAAAGAAATAATGCTTGAGGTTATGATATGATGATGAGGTATGGTTGATCATATGATGATGTTATAAGCATGTATGTGTGTATGTGGTGATGGTGTATGGATTCTCTTGGAACCACAAAACCAAGTTGATACTTTTACCTAGAGGGCTTTGGTGAGTCGAGTAAAAAAGTTTCTTTCAGCCATAAGGCTTTGTCACAAGCTTAGCAAGAGTGTTCTAAGGCTTTGGTGAGCAGGTAGAATTGTTGCCTGCAAGTCTTATGGAATGCAAGGGAAATGTCCTTTCCAAGAGGCGTGGTGCATAGGAAAGATAAATGGTTGGTTAGGAAAGAATGCATACCATGTGATATTAGTTGGTGGTAATATGAAATAGTTGAAAATTAAACAATATGATCATATTAGGTGAGTTGTATGTTGATAGTAATTTTTATAAAATGAAACTCGATTAATAGATTTTATTTATAGTTTAACCTTTTAAATGATAAAATAACCTAATGTCATATTTTAAAAGTCACTATTTCCTTTTTCTATTTTAATTCAATAACATGAATGTAAATAGATTTTATCATATATTAATTTTTGTATAATATTATATATATATATATATATATATATATATATATATATATATATATATAATTACCTAAGATTCATTGTATTCTTTAAAATTCTAAAAAACAAAATCTACAAGACTTAATCTAAGATATAAAAAAACATTAATGAAATAAAACGTTGAAAACTAAATAAATAAATTTATGTTGACGAAAATTTATGTTTTCATATAATGAAATAGAAAAATAAGTATTTTTAAAGATTTATACACTGATTTTGAGAATTAAATCTTTTATATCTTGATCTTTATGAATATATAATGAAATACTTATGTTAAAGAAGAACAATATAAACAGAGATAACGTAATACCCGATCAACAGAAACAAATAACACTTCTCTTTAACAATTAAAATCAATAAAGTTGCAATAAAAATAGAATAAAATACGATGAAATAAAAGGAAATTACAATTAAAATCAAAATAAAATAAAAATAAAATTTGATTAATAAAATTTTTATTTATAGTCTAACAATTTTAAATAATAAAATAATCGAATGCTATATTTTAAAAATCATTATTTTCTTACTAATTTTTTTGTCTTTACACAATAATAAAATAATTCATAAAAAAATGGAAATAAATTTTATGACATATTAATTTTATGATAATATTATATATATTTATAATTACCGAAGAGTCATTATATTCTTTAAAATTCTAAAAAAAAAAATCTACATGAGTAAATCAAAATATACAAAAACACAAATCAAATAAAACGTTGGAAAGTAAAAAAATAAATTTACGTTGACGAATATTTATGTTATCAAATAATGAAATAATAAAAAATAAGTATTATTAAAGATTTATATACTGATTTTGAGAATTAAATCTTTTATATCTTAATCTTTATGTATAGATAATGAGATACTTATATTAATGAAGAACAATATAAAAAGAGAGATAAACGTAATACCCATCAGCAGAAACAAACAAGACTTTCTCCGTTGCCTCACAACAGTGTTCAACTTCCCCAGCACCTTCAAGAACCCTTTTCTTCTTCAATGCGACCACCGCGGAAGAAGGTGAATTTCCGCCACGGCGACAAGGTGGAGGTGTGCAGCAACGAGGAAGGCTTCATCGGCTCTTACTACCTCGCCACCGTCGTGTCGCGCCTCGACAAC
>Ga0214544_1005120_pt1 | contig 25755 bp, 18 predicted proteins | sample CNSS3metaG_FD_160074 | JGI IMG/M metagenome (GOLD analysis project Ga0214544, IMG submission 160074) | Root nodule microbial communities from cowpea collected in UCLA plant growth center, Los Angeles, California, USA - CNSS3 | ecosystem: Host-associated > Plants > Roots > Nodule | place: USA... | reverse complement strand
AGAAATATTAATATCTAAAATATATATATATATATATAGATATATATATATATATATATATATATATATATATATATATATATATATATATATATATATACAATAGCTACATATATCACAACCACATCAAAGGAAAATCATCCTTTGATTCCATAACGCACGACCACTACCATGCCAACCGTGTTCTACGTCTTCTAGTGAGTACCTCAAGGTGTCTTGTTGCCACATTTACCGGCCACAACCGGCAAAGCATGTGTGGGAAACCATGCTACAGATCGTACACTATAATGCTAGGTGAAGTTCCCAATACGAATAACATTTGTACGCCCCAAGACTACCAAACTCGTTAGTTACTACTGAGGAGGGCAATCTAACTAGACCCATTCGTACACGTCGCTACTTGCAAACTCTCATCAGCAACACTTGCCAACCCGAGCCACAACTCAAGAGTTCCTCGTGTGTGTCTGTCATCCCAAACCACAACTCAAGATATGCTATTCCGAGCCACAACTCAAGGAATACCACGTGTTTAACCCCTATCCCAAGCCACAACTCAAGGGATATATTCTTAGCCACAACTCAAGGAACACCAACAAGCCAACCTTTAAGGTATCATAGAAGCATTGTAGACCACACATATCACATAAACAAAAACCACATCTACTGCAACAACATAGCCTGGTGCTGCTCACGAGGCGTCAGGCGCTGCCCACTTCCAGACCACCTGGCGGGGGATCCGTACTGCTAGGCGCGTAACGCCTCTGAACCACCAACTTTATAGACATCTCCTAACGGACCTACCTTCACCGCGGGGGGCACGCGTTCCAGGAGCCCACTATTTTGATAGCTATTGCCTAGCGGATCTCATTTTGCCGCCAGGCGCTGCACCAATACAATGATAAGTACTGGTTTAAGCACTCCAGATTTGATGGCACTCTCTTAATAGGTACCAACACCCACTATGAACTTTACCAACTTAGCTAAATCAACTTCCAGGTGATTTAATCTTAATACCAATTTTTCTACTATCATTTAGATTCATAACCCAAGATTTCCAATAAGGAAACTAACTCAATTTCAACATTATTATGTCACAACATACCACTGTTAAGTTTAAACCTCATACACTATATTATTTACCCCAATTATTGCCTAAGTCTCTACCACTTTCACATAGCATAACCATCATGCCTTAACTATATTTGCACTACAATTCCAACTAGAGCAATTCCCCTCAACCTTACCACTCCAAAATTTCAGTTTACCTTCTCACCAAACCAACCCCTGGTTTTATTAACCTAAACTCTACTTATTATAGTATCCAAACCTAGCCTAGACAAGTTATAGCTTAGTGATCATACATACCCTCATCCTACTCCTTTCTTATACTCTTAGCCTTAGTCCTCATATCCAAAATTCTCATCTGACACTCACATGCTCCAATTTAAACCTCAACCTTCACTACACACCAAAACAAATGAAACCCATTACTCTGGTATCGCGCCTGGCGGCAACCAAGGTGTCGCCAAGTGGTTCCTGCTGGTCCAAGAACCCCAACATTTTTCCTACACTTGCGAACCTTAACCCATTCACAACAACTCTGATTTCCGTTAATTTATGACTCAATAGAATATGATTCCAACTTTTAGGATCACAATTCATCCCTAACACTTTCCATACACGAATTCGTTCACATTTTCTGTTTAGATTAGTGTCACTATAGAAATCCCTAATTCATCAACGCTAAGATAACCTTCATGCGATTTTCATCTCAATTAACCCCCAATTCCATGAATTCCAATGCAAACACGATGTCTAATCATTCATAACGATTAGAACGTGGTTTCTTCCCGATCAAAAACCTCTCAGAACACAAAAAACATCCAAATAGAGTTAACTCAACTCGTGTTGCCTGGCGGGTGTTCATCATCGCTAGGCAGTTCATTAGGAAACCGATAGACTGGGTGTGCAATCTTGTGTCACGTGGCGGCAAGGCTTGCGCCGCCAGGCGATTCCATCTCTGGAATCCAAAACGACCTAGAAAAATATGTGTCGCTTGGCAGTGGTTCATCACTCGCCAGGCAGTTTCTGGAAATTCCAGAAAACACAATAATACACGAGATAACAAAATCTATGCATTCAATTTATCATACATGTCATGCAAATATGAACACAAAAACAAAAGGTACAATTCAGCTCCCCTAACCTGGTTTCCTTAGCTTAATTTGAACTTTTTGTGAGTTCCCTCTTGATCACCAATGACCTTCCTCTGATTCTATCTCAATGCAACTCCTTGCTTCACTCAATCCTCACAGCACACTCTCAATTTCGTATTCCTCTGACTATGCAACAATGACAACCACTAAACCACTCTCCCTTTCCCTTAATTGGTCACTAATTGTTGTCTTCGTGAGAGGTAAATGGTACAAAATGAAAATACCATTAAACTAGAGTAAATTGTCATTCAATGGCCATTCTATGATGGCTTTCCAGCCCCCTTGGTTGCTAGGGTTTCCTTGCCCTTTCACCTTCATGCCAAAACTAATTTTAGCAAAAGGAAAGTTTAATTTGGGTTCACCAAGGTTCAAACCCATACCATGCCAACCAAAGTCAAATCAATGCACAACCATTTAATCAATTCATGTTTCATGATGATTAATATAATTCTATTATTATATTATCACTCAATATGATCAAGCATATTATTAAAATAATAATAAATAAAATAACACATAATTGGCATATATAGGACTCAAGTACTCTCACACAATCAAGTACTCTCAACCACTTAAGCTAGTACTTTTCCACATCACACATGTCATAATTAAATGACATAAATGCTCCCACTACCCGCATTTATTAATTAATTAATTACTTAATTAATTAATTTTCACGGTTCTTACACTAGTTTTGTAGCTCCAGGCGCCAGGTTCCTGATTTCTAGGTGTTAGGCACCACCATTTTTCTTGTTTGCGCAATTTGCGTAAAACTGCATTTCTTGATTCGTTAACCATTGGATTTAGGTGAAATTTGGACAGGTGGTCCATAACATGTAGTTCTTCACTTTGAACGGTGGAGATTTTATTTGTAGGTTAGTAGCTAGAGATATATATTACTCATGATTGCTGGCTTGGAAGTCTTTAAAATGCATGAATAAACTCTTGATAATTTCTAGTAGCTACTATGTGGCATGAGTTGGAATCATGATTGGGTTATGTTGTAGGTCTCTATGAATTTGAATGTTCCTTTGGGTTAGTCACATGTTGAGAATTAGTTTATTGGAGAATACATGTGTATCCATATAAATTTAAATTGTTGCATAGGAGGTGTGAAAAGTTATATTAATTTGCATTAGTGCATAGAATCATGTACTTAAGTTGTTAGAGGGTTGTTGCTTTATATTTGATTTGAGCATGCATTATTCATAAGTTGAAAGTGAATGCAAGCATGGATTTAAATGGTAGATATATAGGGATTGAGGCATGTTAAGTGTGGTGAATTCTATTTATACTTGAGTATTGGTATGATCTCAACTATGAACCCATTAGTTATGTTAATGTGTTCAATTGTGATTCAATCATGCTAATATGACTAGATAAGTGTGGTTGATGTTTTGGATTGCTTGTGGATTGTTTCGGTTCATTGAGAACCTGTCCAAAGTGCCAAAAACCAGTAGCATTAACTCTACTGGTATAGTGACTAGCGGTGCAGGGCGAATTGCAAGGCAATAGCGACCAAACAAATGCCACTAGGATCACGCGGCGCCTGGCGGCAAGGGTGGTTGCGCCAATGGCTATGTTTTTGTTTGGTGCCTGGTGTAGAGAGGGTTCCGCCACACGGTCTATGTTGTGATTTTGCCTTGCGGCGCTTAGGCCGCGCTAGGCGATAGCACTGAGGGCAGTGTGCTCTTTTAGATTGCGTTTTGCGTGTTTGTGATGTCAGACTTGGTCCAAGAGATGCTTGTTTGTGTCATGAGCGGGTATGTTCATGGCTAGTGGTGAACACGTGATAATATGAGCGAGGAGGTTCATATTATGAAGCTCTCGTGTGAGGATACGAGCTGGGAGGTTCGTATGTTCTGTGCTCACACTTGAGGGCTATTGCGAGAAGGTTTGTAGTTGGACTACGGACAGGGAGGTCAGTAGAGTTGGACTACGAGCAGGAAGGTTCGTAGAGGCAAAACCACGAGCAGGCAGGTTCGTGGAAGCATCATATATCTTGGGTCCAAGGTCAAGTAATTCCTTAGTGATTTTGATGTGCGTGGTCTATGGGGCTTTATGTGAAACCTTAAGGATGAACTTTGTTGTAGCATTCTTGAGTTATGGCTCGAAATGGTATCCTTTGAGTTGTGGCTCGGGATATTGGGTAAATAGGTGGCATTCCTTGAGTTGTGGCTCGAAATGGCTTTACTTGAGTTGTGTCTTAGGATGGCGGATGGACACGAGCAATCCTTGAGTTATGGCTTGAATTGGCGAGTGTTGCCGGTGTGAGTGTGCGTGTTGTGGCTCGTATGGATGGGTCCAGGAAGATTGCCCTCTTCGGTGTTAGCCGACGAGTTTGATAGTCTTGGGACAGATACAAACTATGGTTCGTATTGGGAACTCCACCTGACGTTACAGAGTGTGGTCTGTAGCAGGTTTCCCTCACGTGTTTTACAAGTTATGGCTTGTAGGTGGAGGCAGCAAAGGGTATCTTAAGGTTATCATCTAAAGACGTAGAACATGGATAGCATAGTGGTGGTCGTGTGGCATAGAATCAGAGGATAAAGTTCCTTTGATGAGTGTATGCATATATATATATATATATATATATATATATATATATATATATATATATATATATATATATATATATATATATATATATATATATATATATATATATATATGTACGTATATATATATGTACTGGACCTGGTCAACTTAACCATATAAATGATGACCCTTACGTATATGCCGGAAACAACCCAAGTACACGACTTGGGCCGGCATAGGCTAAAACTCATAACTGAACGAAGCCTAAACTAACAACAGAATGACCAACCTAGGATAGTGCACGGCCAAAGACGACATTCGTCAACTGGAGAAGTAACCGAATCAGACCGCTCCTAAAGACTTAGAAAAAAATAAGCCCTCCTGCCATCCAAGAAGCCCACGATAGTCGAATTAAGGGCCTGGGCCAAGGCCCAGGCCCACCTATAGCCCAAACTAGGGCCTATAAATATGCTATAAATATGCGTGGACCACAGTAATTAAAGGTACGCATTCATTAATCACTGATTTGACCCTTTGAGAGCTTTGACTTACTTGAGCTTCGGAGTCCTTCTACAGGTAACCCCTTTTGGGTCCAAGCCAACATGTATCAACCGGGAAGAAGCCAACTGAGGAGATAGCGGACTACATGGGTAAGGTGACGCTTATGCCTAACTTATCTTGTTTGTTCTCTGCAGGAACAATTGGCGCGCACCGTGGGCCACGAGGCGAACACCTTTAGTACCCGTTTTTCTCCGAAGATGGTTTCCACCCGCAGTAGAGCTGGAGTGAACAAGCAGGCGGATGTTGGTCCCTCAGGACCTGCTGGCATCACCCCTGACCTAGCCGCCATCCTGGACGGCCAGGCGAAGATACAACAAGAACTATCATATCTGAAGAAACGCAACGCTGATGAGATGGAGGCGCTGCGACAAGAGAACTCTCGCCTTAGGTGAAAGATCGAAGTTGATCCTACCCTGAAGGGAAAGGTCAAGGAGGCGTCTGAGGCTGCAAGGTCCCCGGCCTTCCAGCCCACAGAAGAGGAAAGCGAATACAACCCCACCCCCCACACCTTCACCACCACCCAACAAACACCCATTCCCTCCATCCATCCCACTTACTTCCCATCCACTCAACCAGGGCATACTACAGCCCCAACCCCTGCTGCTACCCTCCCCACCACCCAGATCCCCTACAACATACCCACCACCCTACACACTATACATGTACCACCCTACAACCCACATTACCTTCCAACAACCCACATCCCCCTCACAACCTTACCTCCACCTTCCCCACCATGATCAACCATCCCATCCTACCTCATCTGCTCCCTCCCCACCAGCCCAGACGTCGTCACCCCTTCACCGACTTTATCGCCAACACCCCCCTTCCTGCCCAATGGGAACCCTTCACGTTGGACCGCTACACCGGCTAAACCGACCTTGATGAACACCTCAAAGTATACATCACCCGTGTCGCCCTGTACACATCCCAAGACGCAGTCTTCTGCAAAGCCTTCCCCACCACCCTCAAGGGCCCTACTTTGGAATGGTTCACAACCTTTCCGCTTTACTCCATCGACAACTTCGACGTTCTTTCACACATGTTCTCCACCCATTTTGTTGGCAGCCGTCCACACCAAACTACCACAATCTCCCTCCTGGGCATTAGACAGGAACAAGGCGAACCACTCAGAGCGTTCATAGATCGCTTCAGTAAGGCAGCTCTTCACACCCCACACCTCAACCAAGAGATGATCCTCTAGTGCATGGCACTTACCCTACAACCCGGCCCCTTCACCAACAACGTCTACCTCCACCCACCTACCTCTATGCATGAACTTAAATTGCAAGCGACCGACTATGTCCGCATGGATGAGATGCAGACGCTCCATACCAAATTCTGCAACGACTATGCAGCCACCACCGCCAACCCTACCCCGCAACCTTCCCACCCTTACCACAAGTAAGCGACCTGGGTCGAACACCCTTAACATGTTGGTTATTCGTTTAAGTTCCCCACCCTTACCACAAGTAAGCGGCTTGGGTCGAACACCCTTAACTCGTTGGTTATTCATTTAAGTTCCCCACCCTTACCACAAGTAAGCGGCCTGGGTCGAACACCCTTAACACGTTGGTTATTCGTTTAAGTTCCCCACCCTTACCACAAGTAAGCGGCTTGGGTCGAACACCCTTAGCTCTTTGGTTATTCGTTTAAGTTCCCCACACTTACCACAGGTAAGCGGCCTCGGTCGAACACCCCTAACTCGTTGGTTATTCGTTTAAGTTCCCCACCCTTACCACAAGTAAGCGGCCTGGGTCGAATACCTTTAACACGTTGGTTATTGGTTTAAGTTCCCCACCCTTACCACAAGTAAGAGGCCTGGGTCGAACACCCTTAGCTCATTGGTTATTGGTTTAAGTTCCCCACCCTTACCACAAGTAAGCGGCCTAGGTCGAACGCCCTTAGCTCGTTGGTTATTCGTTTAAGTTCCCCACGCTTACCACAAGTAAGCGGCCTGGGTCGAACACCCTTAGCTCGTTGATTATTCGTTTAAGTTCCCCACCCTTACCACAAGTAAGCGGCCTGGGTCGAACACCCTTACCTCGTTGGTTATTCGTTGAAGTTCCCCACCCTTACCACAAGTAAGCGGCCTGGGTCGAACACCCTTAACACAATAGCGCACGCAAACACCCCATACATACACAAATATAAAGAGCAATTAACCCAGAAGTAACCGGCATTCATAGCACACATCAAAATAAAGCAATGTACGAGTTATTACAAACTTAGAATCATTAAACGAGATTGGAAATATTAAAGTAAAAATCCTAGGTTGCCTTCTGCTCAACGTTCTCCACCACTATCTCGTCACCACCAGCATCGGCGTCCGCCGCCTCTTTCTCCCCATCCCCTTCTAGGCTAGATTCCACCTCATTTATAAGTACATCATCGACAACATCTTTATTCACATCAAACCTAACATCATTAGCATCAACATTCTCATAAAAAAATGACGCCTGCCGAACACCCTTTTGGAAGCCATTAATATGTTCTTGAATTATGCAGCTCTTCAGGTCCTCTAGTTCACCCTCCAGCCCGTCATGTTTCTCCTTGATATCATCATAGTCGGCTTCGAGATCTACAATTCGACCCTTTAGCTTTTCCTCAGAGTCAAGGCAACGCACCCTCTAAGTAGTAAGCCTCTTCCTCTCCGCTTCCCACTCTTCCTTTTCCTTCTTCCATGCTTCTTTCTCTTCCGCGTGCTTATCCACCTTGTCCTGCAACTCTTCCATCTTAGTCTGGTTACCTTCCTTCAACTCCCTCTCATACAAAGATCCCACACGTCGACTAAGTAACAACATCTTACTGCTAAACTCCACCATAGCCTTCACCAACGCTCTCGGCTCCATGTTATTAATGGAGTCCATCAGCGTCTCCGGCACGTTAATCTCGATGTCCTTCCGAACGGTAGTCTTCGGAAGCTCAATCAACCCAACCTTCGGCCCCTTCACCCCACTTGCCGAGCCTGCTCCCATCACAACAGCTCGAACTTTCTTCACGTCTTTACCATTGCCTGGCCTAATCGGCAACTCCGCTTTCCTCTTAGTACCACCATGCACGTGGACATCTACTAGTAAATCTTGCAGATTGGGGACCTCAGTTTTCCCTACAGCTCTAGCCTTCACTGCCTTTTCCTTACGCAAGGTTTGGAAAAGTGTCAAGTTTTTCTTACCAAGTTGCGCCATATGCCCTGAAGTACACAACATACAAATCGTCAAAATACTCGAACATATAACAATGTTCAAAGTTAAAAAAAAAAAAATACCTTCAATATCTATAATGGGGTGAACTGAATTATACACCCTAACTAAGCTCTTAGTGGGCATCTTATCGCTAAATTGCATCAAAGTATCCACCACATCCTTCTCAACCACCGACAGATCCTCCCTCGAAATCACCTTATATCTCCAAAGGTTGCCAGTCCAGAAGAACGAGAATTTAGTATTACCATCAGTAGTATAGAAGTGTGACCGACCAGCTGGCTTCACTACAACCTTGAAAACCCATCTTTAAAATGCTTGAACGATTGAGTGAAAGCCTCCAATTTGTTGAGACCAGGCCGGCTGATTAGCGACAACCATGTTATCAGACTTTTTGGCCTCGTGACAAAAAAGTATAGGAACGCTCGAGGAGACGGTTCCAAGTACAACACCATGCACAATAATCTGAAAGCTTGTAGATACGCTCAGTTGTTCGGATGAAGCTGAGTGGGGGCAACGTTCAATAATCGCAGCACTCCCATGGTGAATTCATCGAACGGTAGTCGGATGTGCAGTTGCGAGAAATGACACATGTACATGTAGAAGAATTCTTCGGCTGCTCCTTCTCGGCCATGGCACACACATTCAATAGCGATAGCCTGCTCTAGAGCAATTATGTCCCTTTGCACCCCCTTCTCAAAAATAGGTGTGCAGTTCAACCACGATCTTAACAAACGCGACCATCGGAACAACAATCGCTAAGTCTGCACGTCTGCCGCCACCCATTCGTACCTGGCCTTCGCCGGCCAATTGCTCTTTACCAGCTCCTCGGGCGGATCTTCCCTAATTTCAACCACCATCTCCACTGGAATTCTCCCTATACTACCCATTTCTTCCCTATTGCTGGTATCATCTCGACTACTTCCACTATCCCTAGACCGCTTACTACCCGAATCTAACAACGAAACCCTATCGCTACTACTAGACATGCCTGATTTCTTTAGAAAAGATGACGGAGGAGGAAGAGAAGATATCAGACAGCTCTGAAACGCACACGAACAAATTTTTTGCAAATGAGACAGAGTGAATGAACTATCAACATTATCTTCATTTATACATATGAATTTCAAGTGTCATAACCCTTTCCAGCCAAAACATAACTCTTTTCAATCATCACAAAGTATCAAAATGGCGACACCAAACCTCCCTAAGTCAGCCTTCTAACACCCTTTCACCTGCCAGAAACCCTTTCACCTGCTAGAAACCTTTTCACCTACCACAAACCTCTTCGCCTACTTCATACCCCTTCACATCTTCTAGCCTTAACATTGTTTATCACACTTAAAGGTTGGGGGACTAGTATATCACACCTAGCCAGTCATGACTAGCACATCAACACATATCATCCTTCACCGACACATTATATCGGCAAAGGCTGGAGGACTGGTGTACTGGACCTGGTCAACTTAACCATATAAATGACAACCCTTACGTATATGCCAAAAACAACCCAAGTACACGACTTGGGCAGGAATAGGCTAAAACTCATAACTGAACGAAGCCTAAACTAACAACAGAAGAGCCAACCTAGGATAATGCACGGGCAAAGACGACATCCGTCAACTAGAGAACTAACCGAATCAGACCGCTCCTAAAGACTTAGCAAAATGAAAGCCCTCCTGCCATCCAATAAGCACACGATAGTCGAACTAACCCAGGCCCAAGCCCAGGCCCACCTGTAGCCCAAACTAGGGCCCAACCCATGTTGTAATCAGACATAATTAATACTCTATAAATACGCATGGACCCCAGTAATTAAAGGTATGCATTCATTAATCACTGATTTGACCCTTTGAGAGCTTTGACGTACTTGAGCTTCGGAGTCCTTTCTGCAGGTAACCCCTTTTGGGTCCAAGCCAACATGTATCAACCGGGAACAAGCCAACTGAGGAGATAGCGGACTACATGGGTAAGGTGACGCTTGTACCTAACTTATCTTGTTTGTTCTCTACAGGAACAATATATATGTACATATATATATATATATATATATATATATATATATATTAAAATATATATATAATTTTATTTTGTTAGCTCACCCTATCTGTTTGTGTTTGACGATGATCGTGTAATACGTTTGATGAGTTCAAATTTTGGCCCTCATTTAATGTTTAAATTTGGAGATTTAATTGAATTTTTGTGTTTAAAAGGATTGATTTAATTAGGATTTGTGATTATTGGATTTATTGAGTACGTAAGTTAAAAATGGCATAAAAATTGATTTTAATTGCATAAAATATTATTGGATATTCTATCGTTTGTTAATGTAGCTGAAGTTTAATTTGGGTCATTAAAAGTGTGGATTTGAAATATTCAAAGTTATAAAATAAGTTCAAAATTAGCAAATTCTGGAAAGAAATAGTCAGGAGCTAAACACACCCCAAGTTTTATTTTACACACTCCTTCTACTATAGTTAAGTAATGGTAATTTGATCGCTTAACAACACATTATCAGCGTTACACAAGAGTAGATGATGTTGCAGGTGATGTCTGTGAGGCATAGCATCGAAGAAAGGGTTAGCTGGGAAAAGTTTTTACTGGAGTTTTATCATTATTGTTTTTATGAACTCTGTAAACAATGTTTTACTGATTAGTGAATTTGGATATTGTATTGGAGCTTTATACATTATGGATTTTTTGATAACTTTCGATGTAATAAATGTTTTAAAATTTCCTACGCTTTTGGGAAGTGAAGTATAATAAATGAGGGTTTTCATCATATTTCTTAATTTTATTGTTTAAATTAGTAATATTCGACCGGGATGTTACAAACTCAACCTAATAATAAAAACTTTGTAGATTGCTTAAAATCCCAATTTAAAAATTATTTTGTTAAATGAAGTTAGTAAATGTTTAACCCCATGGCTTGTCCCAACTATATCATGAACTAGGTACAAGTATACACAATACACAGTAAGCGGCTACCAACAACCTTCAAGGACGCTTACTTTATACTAAGGAACATCTTAATATACAATAAGTGACTATTAACAACCTTCAAGGCCGGTTACCCTATACTAAGGAACACCTTAGTACATAATAAGCAACCATCAACAAACTTCAAGGCCCCTTACTGTATATTAAGGAACCCCTTAATATACAGTAAACGACCATCAACAACCTTCAAGGCTGCTTACTCTGTACTAAGGAACCCCTTAGTACATAATAAGCAGCCACCAGTAACCTTCGAGGTCGCTTACTCTGTACTACGGAACCCCTTAGTACATAGTAAGCAGCCATGAACAACCTTCAAGGCCTCTTACTCTGTACTAAGAAACCCCTTGGTACACAGTAAACAGTCATCAACACTTATATTCTTCACCCTACATTGAGGAATAAGGAAACCTCCATAAATAATACACTATGAAGTTATACGAGTAAGAGGTAATCATCCCTATCCACTCAGCTAACTATGCAGCCTAAGAGTATCCAACCCTCAGATCCCACATGTCTGGTTACTAGATATTGTATACTCAGAATCTCCCATAAAGTCTGCGGTATCCAGCCATATTGACTCATAAGTTGCCTACCATCAACTATTAAGGGTTGTTCTTGTAATTTCACGTAGTGCCACTGGATCCAAAAACAATTAAAAGAGGTATTTTGGGTCCAAAAGCCCATTCCAAGTAGGACCCACATGTAAAAAATGTATAAATAACACATTGTTCTATGCATTGTTTACGCATTAAAATATCCTCTGAATCCTTGACATCACTAGTGCTAACTTAAGCATCAAAGTGTCTTTTGCAGGCACCTATGCGTCGTCATCGGAAGCTTCCTCGGAGTAAGGAGAGACTAGTCAGTAGTCGAATACCAGAGCAACCTAGGAGACTTGTGAAGTACAAATTGGTCCTATAAGAACATGAGCATCCTTCCATCAAGTGTTATGACCAATCAAGTGTTAAACAAACACAAAAAAAGTCTTCTAGAGAGTAATTGAGCCTATAACTTCTCCCTCTGTCACAAGCACTCTAACCAACCATGTTACTACACCATTTTAACAATAGCTTTACCACAATAATACTAATTTATATCTCATTTAAAATTTGTTTTAATTTTAAAAATAATAACTAATAAAAGTGTTAGGTAAAAGTTGAACTTAAGACTTCCTCTACTAACAAGCTTTAGCTAACTTAACTTCCATATCTTTTAGTCATATTATTATAATAATAATAATTTACCTATGCAACTACACATTAATTATCTATTTTATCAATTTAATTTATTTTTTATGGTTCTTACATAAAGGCTAATCTATTGTGTATATACGTATGTGTGTGCATGTGTGTGTGTATGGTAAAGGAGGGAAGGTTGAGTAAAGTCGGGATATGGGGTCATAATCTACTATAGAAGCGTACATACATATTCATATCTATATGTGTGAGGTTAAGTAGAACCTGGGTAGAGATCATAAATCTTTTGAGAGATATGTAGGGCTTAGTAGAGTGAGGACTTATGTCATAATCTATTGAATTATTGTCGTTTACATATATATATATATATATATATATATATATAATAAAGTTATTCAAAGGAGGAAATACTATGTTGAATGATTATTGTCTGTGTATTAAATAGGTACTCTGAAAAAAATTATCCTGGTTCTACCAAATTTCACTCATATAGAGCAAAATATTTAGGAAGTAAGAGTTGATGTAGATTCCTATGATTTGGAAGTAGTTTAAAAATGAACCTTGTCTCGCAGATGACATGAGAATTTAGCATGTCATATGAGTGGAGCTTAGATTTTTAGGTCCGGTAGAACTTGAGCAAGAGACTATAATCTATTGTTAAGGACATATGACATGTAATATCTAAGTCTCATTTAACACTCAATCTTTTGAAAGTAGATGATATATTCATTGATAAATGTTGTGCATTGTTGAATTTAGATTATGTGAAGAATATTGTTTATTTTTGTGCTTCTATATTTATTTATAAAAGTTAACTTACCCTGTGTTATATGTTGTGCTTTTGTCTAGTATGATCGTGGGATGCTGGGAGTAGACGATAGTCATATGAGGTGCAAAGTAGCGAGGGAGCTGGGAGCTATCTTATTTTGTAGAAAAAAACGTATGTATTTTTTCTATACTCTTACAGACACATTTAAAAAAATTCAAGACGGTTGTAAAAATATTAATGCGTATAGAAATTTTCTGCAATTAGTGAGACACTTTTTAGATATTCAGCTATATCATACTTATTAATTATATGATATGCTAAACAATTAGTGGCAATGTAACTCCAAGATGTGTTACGTATAATCCTTGTACAAATGAATTGCATTAAGATGTAGCTTTTTTCACGTATATATATATTAGCCAATAACAGACAAGTAGTAGAGATTTTGTTTCCTCGCATTTCGTGTACAAATTAACTAGCATAATTCCTAGCACTTGAGTTCCATTACTTTCGAGCCTAGATTCAAGTTTGAAATTAATTTTGGGCTTACTCGTAGCCCAATGTTCCCAGATACTACTAGGCACTCCCAATTTTTGTACCTCTTAGTGAGCCTAGATAAGGAAACCGTATACCTGTTCCCATTAGTGCTTACATAATCATTACTTATAATGTAGTTTAGGATTATTCACTTGTTACACAAAATACTATATTTATGAATCCTACCAATTATTTTATTGATTTTTTAATGATAAATGTTAAACCAATGTATCAAATTTTGGATAATATTTAATACAATCTTATTGCGAAGTCTAAAAGAAGTCAAAATAACAATGATTTATCTTGTGCATTCATTTAAAATTTAGAAAATAAAGGGGAAGGAGAGTTAATTTTTTAGGGGGGAAAGAAGGTAGCAATGAACTAGACCCTATTTTTTTCTTTTCATTTTTAAGGACTAAAAGCAATTGAAGGTGTTAAATAGGCATGAGATTAGAGACCACTTTTCAATAATGACAAGTGAATACATTAAAAGAATGCAAGAGGCAGGTCCATGTGTTTTTCCTCATAGTTTCATCATGACTTAGAATTTATGGTCCTACGGTTTTTGCCTTTGTTTGTCTTCACAAAATTTAGTGTTCATATTTAGTGAGAAAAAAAAAACCATGTATTCTCTTTCATGTGTGTATATAAATATAATAAGAATAAATATGGTTTTTTCTTTTAATCCCGTTTCGAAATTTTAATCCAATTTAGTCTCTTACATTTATAAATGTGTGAATTTAGTCATTTTAACAAAATTTTTGTTAACTTTATTTGACGTTTCAAATATGCTTTGTGATACCATTTGAGTTGTTTATGCTCTTTAACACATTTCTGCTTTAATTTTAGTTGAGAATCACATTTAAAATATGTTTGAAACATAAAATAAACTTAATAACTTAACACAATTAGGTTAAAAGAACTAAATTCACACATTTCTAAATATGAGAGACTAAATTGGTCCATAGTTTCAAAGAATGACTAATTTCAATTTTTAATGAAAGTTAAAGGACTAAAAATATATTTAACCCTAAATTTTATATATATATATATATATATATATATATATATATATATTTTTATTTTCTTTTTCTAAAATTATGATGTATATGTGAGGTCATGCTGTGCAGACTCAATCTCATTTGGTGGCAATGTTAATTAGATCAATCTTAATTCATTAATGATAAGATATGAATGCTTAAATAGTTCGACCAGGAAGTTTGATAGAAATATAAATACTTTTAACCCAAATGCATTCTTAATTTAAAGTCAAACACCAATCTTTTAAAATACTTTGTTTTTTTTTAACCTTTCCTTTTGTTTTTTTCTCTATCTCATAATTGATTCAAAATTATTTGTTAAAAGAAATCAATAATAATTTAAAATACCCTAGTATCCCAATTGAAATTATATATCGTAAACTATCAATTATAATTTTTTTATTGTAAATTTTAATTGTATTAAAATGTATAAATTATAAAATATACATGTATTAGAAATTTAAAATATAAAACATGTACTCTATACGACACAAGACCAAAAATATTACAAGTAAATAATTCAATCAATTGACTAAAAATCTTTCTAGTAATAACTCACTATAGTCAAATTCATCCGTTCTTTTATTATATAAGAAAGAAGTGTTAGAAACTGTATGAATCCCTCTAGACATATCAAATTGGAGTCAATTATTGAACTGTTATTGTAAAGAAACAAAGGCACTGGAGGCAGTGGTGATTCTAGATGTCTGATAGAGAAGAGAATAGGAAAAAGTGTTGTCAAATATGGGTCTTTTAATTGATTAGTAAAAGGATATTATTTATTTTTGTAAGCATCACACACTTGTAGACAAAGCAATAAATCAAAGAATAGAATTAGAAGAAGCGTTTTCTGACAAAAGATAGGGTAAGAGAGAGAGAAAACAAAAAGAGAAAGGAATATAAGGGCAGAAAACGACAAGGCAGGGAATAGTTTTCAAAGGGCGTCCTCAAAATATTGTAGGATTTTATAAGCAAAGTTTGTGAGATGAGTGCGGGCCAAATAATGAGTCCAAGGAATGTTTCACCAAAGGTCAAGATCCATGTCAACCCCACACCACAGAATGGAGGACAAAATTCACAATTACCCTCAAACCACTAACTTTACTAACTTACTACTCGAATTCTTCAATTCTTTATTTATTATTAACAAAATTTTATGTGGGTTTAGTCTCCTTAGTGAAAAATGATTTCAAGGTTTAAAAGATGTTTGCATCATTAGTAAAGGCGGGGCTTTAACGATAGTTAAAAAGATTGTCAGTGCAAAATGACTCTGAAAGTAACGGGGTGTGTGTTGAATAAAGTCTATAGACATTTGAAATTTTTTTAGCACACACTTATTACAACTAGTACAAATAATGTAAGGAGTAAGGAAGAGAAGAATGCACACAAGGATTTATATTGGTTCACCTCCACTTTAGGTTATGTCCATACCAATGAATATTAACCTCTCCAAGTTACAACAAGTATCAATCTCTCTTGGTAGCATGAGTTTATCCTCTCTAAGAACATGAGTATAAACCTCTCTAGGTATAACATCTCTTCTCCCTCTCATATATAAAAAAAATTCACAATACCACAAGGATAATCTCTCACGCAGGAGAGTCATAACAACGTTCACAATATTCACACAGTGAAGGATTTACAATAGTTTTCCTCAATCCAATATCACTCTCTAACAAGATGGATATGATAATTTGTGTTCACAAATAATTCTCTCCTTTTGTTTTATCTTTTCAATTTTGAGAATCAATTTGAAAACGTTTCAACTCTTCTTCTTTTTCTCCCTTGTTTCTCTTATTTCTTCTTCATCTTAGTCTTGATCTATATAGTTGGGCTTGTATAACTTCACTGCTGATACATAAATCTTCATATATATATATATATATATATATATATATATATATATATATATATATATTTATAAATATTCTCTATCAGTTTTCACTTTTGAAGTTCTTTAACATTAAACAAAGTGTATTGCTTCCTATGAATTATCAATTCTTTTCTTTTTAGCCTTTCATCAATTTGAATTTCTAACATTGTAACTCTGAGGCTTTAATTAGTTGGAGATTCTCTTGCTGTCTTTAATCGTGTAGTCCTTTTCCTATCTCGTGATTGGTTGATATTCATACGAAAATATTTAGAATTATTAATCAAAGAGAAATTTGAAATACTTCCTTGTTTGGATAATTTGATATAGATCAACGTTCAGATATTTTTGAAATATAACTTCAGTAATATCTTCAACTATTGTTCGTTTCCATATTCATGTCTTCAATCATAATATATTCAAATATGTTGAGAGTTGTTACGCAATTCTCTTAATCATCAGTTTCAACATTCAAAATTTCATTAATCCATTTGCAATTGATCCAAATCACCATCTGATTAAATGTATTTCTTCCATGTCTTTCTGAACTTGATTTGCTTGATCAATTTCATACTTGTTAAGTGCTTTGACTTTTGACACGTGTAGTCATCCTTCCAATTAGGTCTTCTAATGAAAGTACTCGTCTAATAGGTGTTTCAATGTTATGCTTCGCAAGTTGACTTTGACTCCTCTAACAAATACTAGTCTAGTATCCTTTGTGAGCTCACATTGACTCATTTAACGTCTCCTGTTTACTTGCCTAAACTTGCATGAGTCAAATGCTTTGTTTCATCATATTTACTTCGTCTATTCAATATTATAGTCTGATGTTCTTATCTGACTCATCTAATGCTTTATCGCTTTGCTTGTCTAATGTTTACCTTGACTCATCTACTCCTTTGTAGAAGTTCAATGCTTTACCACTTTAGGTTGACTCGTATGGCCAACATAGTTAGCTGATACTGCATTTTTCTCTTGCAAGCTTTCAGTCATATAGTCCTTGTATTTGACTAGTTGTCTTGAGTCATCTAACACGTTCAACTTAATCCAAGTCATTTGACACTTGTTTAGAACCTGAGTCATCTGATGGCTTAATTGTTTGATCAAACCTTCCACTCGTCTACCCAATGCTTTCAACTAAGCTCTTCTAACCCTTGCTTTTTCATATGTTTGCTTCTTTCTTTGAAGCGTTACACACACGCACACACGTGCACACACATACACACACGCACACACACATACACACGAATGTATATAACCTTATCTCAATTTGTTTTATTATACATTTTGTTATCATCAGAACCTATTCAATTTGGCACACACACACACACATGTATATGAGCTTATCTCAGTTTGTTTTTATTATACGTTTTGTTACCATAGGAACCTATTCAATCTAAGACTTGGCTAATGGGGTTTCTAGTGTCTAATTCTAGCAAGGAATTTCAAAGATGGTGCTAGTATCATCAATAATATATCCATCGTTATAAGTTCAAACAATTGACGATGGGTGAATTAAACCGTCTTCATTTGGTATCAAATCAGCGGGACTAGAGGTGACATTGTTTAATTGTTCTCATTAACATTAGAGTGTAACACCTTGTTAAGATGCTACTAAAAAAATATGCAGAAATTTTTTGCATAAAAAACTTTCTTTATTTCAACAAAATAAACTTTCTAAATTAAAAGAATATCCGATGTCAAAATCATCTAACTTATACAATATTTCTAAAATAAAATTTGTTCCAAAAACATTAGAAATAAAAATCTTTCTTCCTAATGCAATCAGTATAAAGAGATAGTCAACCAGATATATCAGTATATTTCAACATATTAAAATAAATAAACAATTGATTGAAATATTAAGAAATTCTATAGAAACACGAATTTGATGATTAACTCAAACAATATTTGCAAGTTATAAAGATTGATTCCAAACAATGATTTTGTGTCAAAAAACTCAAGAAACATACAAAGATTATTAAAACCATATTTCTTCAAACTTTATATCAAAATTCAAGTTAAGAGAGATTCAAACACGAGCACACATATTTTTATACTGGGTTTTTTAAAATTGGGCTACATCTAGTTTGTCAAGGCAACATGAGCATGACTTGCACTATTTTAAAATATTTACATAATCCACAAGATTAAACTTTCAAAATATATAAGAACAAACACCAAGACTCTTGAATCCCACAAAAGGTCTCAACACGCACATCATGATCCCACTTGTAGACCTGGGAAACCACCAGGCAATAGCCAAAAACCAGAGAAAGATCAAACCTGGATGATGGCTCTCCATAGCCAGCCAAACCTCTAAATAAAACAAAAGTTGCTCCAAGAAATTCAAAGAGTCTTCATGAACTACTGCTCCAGAGAGACAACGTTTTCCAAAATTTTAGAATGATCTTGCGCTAAAAAATATCAAGTGTTATGGCTCTCTCTGAAAAACAAAAATATATAGCCTACTATTTTGCATATTCAATAGATTTATTTTTTCATTCAATTTGTTGATTTCTCTTAACTCAAGTGAAATCAACTAATTGAATTTGTAATTTATAAAACTATAGTAGCTAGTCATTTAACTTGTTAAAAACCCATTTAACAGGTTAAAAGACAACAACGAGACCCTAAACCTATATACAATGTCAAATCGTCTTCACGTAAAGCTCCAAGGTTCAAGCTTTGTGATCTTCATGTTAAACTCAAATTTAGCACACACACCAAGCTTGATCTACACACATATCTTCAAGTCTTCATATCTTCATCAATTTACCATAACTTTATCACGTCACTATGCATTGTCTTACTATATCTTCATCAAATCTTCAAGCATTAAATCATTTGTGCAAATAATAATATCACATGATAGGACATTCTCCCATAACCAAGAATTTACCTTTCCTGCACACCAACGCCTCTTGGAAAGGGCCTTTTCCCCAGTTTTCCATATCACATACAAGCAACAACTCTACTTGCTCATCAAAGCCTTAGGTAAGAGCACTCTTGCTAAGCTCATGCCAAAGCCTTATGCTTGAAAGAAACTATTTTACCGGAATCATCAAAGCCCTTTGGGTAAAAGAACTTACCTAGTTTTACGGTTACAAGAGAATCCATACACCATCACCACATACACATACATGCTTATAACATCATCGTATGATCAACCATACCTCACCATCATATCAAAACCCAAGCATTATTTCTTTTCACTTAATGATTTTAGCATATAATACACTAGATATTTTGAAAATAGTGCATGAACTAAAAATTTAAAGCAAAAATCATCATCACATAACCAAAATCATTGTAATAGTGCATGACATATTTCTCCAACTACAGACTTCCAATCGATGATCCAATGGTCAAACCAAAGAATGACATGTTATGGACCAATTGTCAAAATTTCAGTTAAATCCAATGGTTAATGAACCCAACAATACAGTTTATCAAAACTGCGCAGACTAGAAAAAAATACACATTTACTAGAGTACGAAAAACAATATCCTGCAATACTTCATGACACATTTCTTAAACTACAGACCAACAAATGATGATCACAACAGTCAAACTGAAGCACATGTTATCGATCAACTGTCAAAATTTTAGTTGAATTTAATAGTTCATGAACCGAGAAACTCAGTTTAACCAAAACTGCGCAGATAAAAAAATACACACTCACCAAAATACGAAAAAACAACGTGAAATTGCAAAATTTTATGAAATTTTAAACACACAACTTGGAAATACACCAAATAGCACTTTACCACACTAATCCACACTTAACCATTCACAAAACTTCAAACCATACCTTTCAATCTTCAATTCTAGATGCATTTCACATCACCGCAACAAAGATTCAATCAACTAATTAAACAACTACGAAGAGAAAAATACACATAATGAATTTAAATATGCACTCAAATAAGTCATGCTCTTATGAGAATTCATCTCATTTACCAATTCATACAACCAGAATGAACCAAATATTATTTTGCACTCATCAACACAAGTTATAACCTTCACAACATTGTAATTTATAGACTATACACCCAAACACAATTGTATAACTAAATTATTACCCAAACTAGCACTCATAAACAAAATTACGTCATCAAAATTTCAATAGTGAACTGCACTTGTCCCATTATCAAAATAAAATAGACCAATTTAATTATCACCTTCATCCATCATCCTTTTACAATTGCATGCACATAATCCCATCATGAATCAAACCACCTTAAACCAAATTTTCTTTCAACCACTAAAACTCTAACTTACTCTCCTTTTTCTTATTTTTTTAGTTGCCCAGTAAATTAAATAATTACCTAATTTGCACTTAAACATCCTTGAGCCTTTACTTTTTGTGCTTGTGACCAGATACAATGAATTTGCACTCAATTCCCCTCCTTCTCAGGAGTACCACAAAAATAGCTAAAAGAAAGCAATAATAATATTTATATCAAACCAAGGTTCGAACACACAACCTCAAAGTTCTAAAAAAACACTCCAAACCAAAGAGACTATCACCTTCATCTTATCATTCTCATGCACAACAAACATTAGAAACAATAAGTACACACATAAACATGTCCAATAAAATTAAAAACATAAATCACATCAAATGCACATAGTAGGAATAAAAAACATTACCTCCCAACCTTAATAGAGAGCTCTAACCAACTGTGTTACACTTTGCTTCTGTATATATTATTATTTATTATATTAAATAATAAATAATAATATGCATGCTCAACCTACCATTTTTGAAATTTATTTATTTTTCTTGGGTATTACAGTTTGGTGAGCAACAAACCACGACAACACTTAGAGGGGTGATGACTAGTGGCAGTGGCTTTGAATGGGTCAACAAATACGAGCTTCAACAATAATGAGACAAAGAATGACGAGGGAGGAAACCACTTTATCAAAATGCGGGACAAGCCCATGCAAAAGAGCCACAACCTTGGCGGCAAGAAGACTATAGAGTCTTGGTGGTATGACGACTGGCAAGCTTGAACGAGTGACCTACGACTAGCTTGAAGGAGCAACGTGTGTGGAAAAAAAGTTTTTATTTATTTTTTAAACGTAGGACTTTTAAGGATGGTTGGCTATTATATCGTCATTGTATGTATTGTCAAGACTTATAACAACAATTTCCCAATCAATTGTCATTAAAAACTTCTCAATAATCACCACCACTTCTTTTTCGACGACGATGGTCCTACAAGTGTTGTTAATTAGCATCGTGGATACCGATTTTTGAACTAGTTCATGTGTGTTTTTAGATCGTCCATTAACAAGGTCCTTTCATAAAAAAGCCAAATTTGGATATATGTTGTCCTAGGATTAGAAAAGTTTTTTTTTTTTGAAGTATGAAATAAGTTTTTTATTTCTAAAATTTAAAAAGAAAAATTATTTTAGTTCTCTCTTAATAAATAAACTCATTTTAACTTCAAAATGTTAGTTTGTAAGAGCGCCAAACTTAATTGTGTGAGTACTCATTTAACCTCAAAAATTAATTAAAGAAATCAAGTTTATCATTCAATTATATAATATAGTTTAATCAAATCTCTGTACCACATGAGCCTTTTAATAATTTTTTAATTTTAAATAAATAAAATACTTTTAGTCTTTCAAATTTATTATATAAGAGCAAAAGCGTTATTTGGAAAATCATTTATGAAATATATAGATAAAAGTGAAACTTTTACTTTTAATATGTTACCAGAATCAAACAAAGTTAATGACAAGTGAAATACACATGTGTCAAATCCAAATTTGACGCAACAAAATTTCTAATACCCGAAAAGTAAAATTGTATTTGCGCATGACCACTACAAGAAAATATTTCATTGATAATCAATTTTAGTGACCAAAAGTTATTAGTTAGTATAGTGACCAATTTAAATACCAATTTAAAAAATAAAAAATTCTTGGTTACTAAAATTGTCACTATTATAAATAAAAAATTATAATTGGTCACTAAATTGGTCATTAATTAATTAGAGACCAATTAGAAACTAAGTCATTTTGCTAGCCAAAACGTAGGTAACTAATTTTTAGTGACTGTCGCAACCTCAATCACGATGGGACGACGAATCAAAAAGAAATTAATTTGAAAAAACAAAAAGATTTGAACTCGCCACCATAGTTTATTTTGGAAAACTATGGAAAACCATACAAATAAAATAAAGTCTGCGAAAACAAAATTTAGGGTCCGGGAGTCGGTTATGCGTAGGGAAGGTATTAGCACCCTACAACGTCTGCCCAAAGGTGGTACCTTTAATTAAATTTGCAAAAGATATGTGTTTATTTAAAATATTTATTTTTTTCCAAAAGTAAGAAAATAAATTGAACAAAATATATTTTTTAAGTAAAAAAGGACCCGACAGGGTTTGACCTCGCTCCTATGTATTTTCATTCACAATGGAAAATCGGGGATCACGTAGTTCTTGATAAAACTTGATTAGAATATTTAATTTTAAAAGTTGTCTTTTCACATCTTTGAAAATAAGTGTCATGCGACCAATGACGGATCTTGACCAACATTGTTGGGGGAGCCAAAATAATACATCCAAAATTTATACATTTCATCTTCACGGCTAGCTTCCCTTTTATCACTTTAAAAAATGAATCTATTCTTTTATTCTTCATCAATATACCTATTTAAAAAAATAATACTAAACAATGATTTATCATAATCTAATAAAAAATTGAGAGACAAAAATACCAAAAGAAAATTCGATAATAATCAAACCACACTTAAAATTCAATTATAAAAAACACATAGTATAATCATTTTCTCTTCTATGTTCATAAAATAAAAAATGAATATAAAAGAGGCTCATTAAATAAATTATTAAACTAATATTTCACTATCAAGTGAGACAAAAGAGAAATACCTTCTTCTTTATTTCTTCAAGGATGGAAGGGAACATTTGAGAGATGAGAGCAAAAATAATTGATCTTTTTCTCTTCAGAAACAAAAGAAAATAGGTAAGAATGGAAGATAGAACAATTTGTAAGAAACTCAAGGCATAGACATATAAAAGAGGCTCATTAAATAAATTATTGAACTAATATTTCACTATCAAGTGAGACGAAAGAATTACCTTCTTCTTTTCTTCCTTGAGGATGGAAGAGAATAAAGGAGAAATAAGAGAAAAATATAATAGATCTTTTTCTTTTCAGAAACAAAAGAAAACAGATGAGAATGAAATATGAGAAAAAATTATGAAAAACACAACCTATAATGAAAACAAATAATAAAAAGTATTTTGATAAATCTTTTTAATCTTTATTCTTTATTATATTTGATTTTATATTTTATTATTTATTAGTATTAATTATTATGTTTATCAAAGAAATAAAATATTTGATTTAATATTTATAACAAAATAAAATCAAAATACCTAATATCTATAATAAAAAAAATCAAAATATCTTTTGTAAAAAATATTTCAAAATTTTTAGGGGGGCTATGGCCCCCTGCCATCGTAATATCGATTAGACACCAAAACAATTTTTATAATTTTTGTATTTTAAAAAGGAGTGTCGTGCAACGCGAACGGTCAATTAGACATTAAAACTATTTTTATAACTTTTGTATTTTTTAAAAAGAAGTGTCGTGCGACGTAAATGGTCGATTAGACACTAAAACTATTTTAATAACTTTCATATTTTTAAAAAAGAAGTATCGTGCGACGTGAATGGTTGATTAGACACTAAAACTAATTTTGTAATTTTTTGTATTTTAAAAAAGAAGTGTCGTGCAACGCGAGTGGTCGATTAGACACCAAAAGAAAAAAGAAAATAATTTTAAATTTTTATTTATTCTTATTTTTATCATTCTTGGAAACTATTTAATTTTTATTTAAATTTAATTTTTTTTATTATTTTAGAAAATAATGTGATTAAAATGTGATATTTAATTAGAATATGGTAAAATTGGAAATAGAAAATAGAAGTGCATAAATGAGTATGTGGGTGCAATGAAAAAAAACTATCACATAAAATAGGGGTGTATGTAACATCCCATTTAATAGATGAACCTAATTAAATGAAATATCACATATAATATAATATAAATAGCAACACCATGAAGTATATATGTATCAACCATTACAGTTATCCATGAATATACTGGAAGAAAAGACTAGGCACACCACAATGCCATGAACAAAATAAAATTTGTTCAATAGTTGCCCAAAAGCTTGCTCATAGAGCAAGAGATTACAATATAACAAAGGTCCTTCAAAACATGAGTCCAACATCAACCTATGACCATCTAAGCTGCAATATCCCCATTGTCACTCTGATCACCAGAGGTTTCCATATCTGCTCATACTAAGGAATTGGTGATCATTGCAAAAAGGAAAAACCACACAAGAAGACAAACATAAGCAACAAGGGTAAGCTAGAGTAAAATGGTTTTTATCATACAATTAAGCATGTAATTTAAAAGTCAAGAACACATCAATCCACCAAGCATGTGATAGGTATAATCGGTCGGATTCATCGGATGCTTGCACTTGTGGTGACCGCTACTGCTCTACAGAGCCATTTCCAATGGGTTTCACCCTACCACGCTGATGAGTGCGTATTTTTGCCCTCATTTAATGTTTAATTCTGGGTATTTAATTGAATTTGTGTGCTTAAAGATTGATTTAATTGGGATTTCCTATTATTGGGTTTATTGAGCATGAGATACAAAAACATGTTAAAAATAGCTTTTTAGTTGCATAAATGTTCTTTGGATATTTTGAAGTGTGTTAGTGCAGCTGCAGCTAAGTTGAGCTCATGGAGGTGTGGAAATAAAT